>Ga0247839_1001211_pt1 | contig 44108 bp, 39 predicted proteins | sample LaCruzMarch2015__6_FD_192405 | JGI IMG/M metagenome (GOLD analysis project Ga0247839, IMG submission 192405) | Freshwater microbial communities from meromictic Lake La Cruz, Castile-La Mancha, Spain - LaCruzMarch2015_16m | ecosystem: Environmental > Aquatic > Freshwater > Lake | place: Spain... | reverse complement strand
TGATTGGTCTGGTGCGCTCATTTGGCTCAATCGGCTTCCCTCTTTTTGTCGAAGGCATCATGTTCCTGGCCATGGCCTTGATTCTCGTGCTCAAGCCTAGCGGTCTGCTTGGCAAGGAGCCGCGCTGATGAACTCTTCCTTGACCTTTAATAAAGAACTCCTCCTGGCACTCGCGGGCTTGGCGATTTTGGTCGTGATTCCGTTTATTTTTCCCAGCCGGGTAGCGCTGGATTTTGTGATTCGCCTGGCCGCCTTTGGTTTGTTTGCCACCTCACTCAATATTTTGGTGGGGTATGGCGGTATGGTATCTTTTGGACACGCCATGTTTTTTGGCGGCGGGGCGTATGCCTTTGGTCTACTGATGCAAAAAGGTGGCGCCTCTATTCCAGTTGCCATTCTCGGCGCAGTTGTGTTCTGTGCCCTACTAGGTTTGGTAGTGGGAGCGATTTGCGTGCGTCTCAAAGAGATTTACTTCTCATTTTTAACGCTCGCCTTTCAAATGTTGATCCATAGCATCATCATCACCTGGACATCGCTGACCGGCGGCGACCAAGGCCTGATGGGCGGTATCCCGCGCGTCTGGGGCAGCATCAATCTGGCCGATACGCAAACGCTCTATTGGTTCTCCTGCACCGTTGGTGTGCTCTGTCTGTTTTTAATGCGCTATATCTTGCAATCACCTTTTGGTTATACGCTCAGAATGGTGCGCGACAACGCGGATCGCGCCAAGTTTCTTGGCATCGATGTCTGGCGTGTCCGGCTCTATGCTTTTATTCTGGCGAGCTGCTTCGCAGGAGTGGGTGGGATCATCATGGCGCTATTCGTCTCTGGCGCTTATCCTGAGTTTAGCTACTGGACCATGTCGGGCGAAGCGGTCTTTATGATCCTGATGGGTGGCCTGCATATCTTCATCGGACCCGTGGTGGGAGCGGGTCTGCTGCTGGTATTTAACGACATCATCACTCGGACAACGGAGTACCACGGACTCGCACTCGGTGTGATTGTGCTGATTTTTGCACTTGGGTTCAAGCGTGGCATCGCAGATTTTGTGGTGCAGCTTTTTGAGATGATTTTCAAACGAGGAGCACGATCATGAGCAAGCCAAACATCACTGTAGTCACAGGTGGTTCGAGCGGTATCGGTGCGGCTTGTGTGCGACATCTGGCCAAGCGCGGCGATCAGGTCATCTCGCTTGACCTGCCTGGTACGTGGTCCGAAGAAAAAATGCACGCCATGGGTGTGACGGCCTATGCCTGTAATGTGACAGACGATGATGGCATGCGTGAGGCTGCAGCCATGATTGAAGCCAAACACGGCCCTGTCACGGCACTGGTGAACAGCGCGGGGATTTTGCAAAACCGTCTGTCGCCCGACTTACTCACCATGACGGAATGGGATCGTGTGGTGGATATCGATCAGCGCGGGACTTATCTTGCATGTGCGATCTACGGTTCGCGCATGGTCGAATTAGGGGGCGGTGCGATCGTGAATATCGCCTCGATCACGTCCTTGCGTTCTTCGCCCCTGCATGCCTACGGCCCGGCTAAAGCCGCTGTCGCCGCCATGACTGCGTGTCTGGCTGCTGAATGGGGTCGCTCCGGCGTCCGTGTCAATGCGATTTCTCCCGGCTATGTGCTGACCGAGGCGTTGCAGGCTGCGATTGATCGCAATGATCGCAACCCGGAGGACCTCACTTCTCAAGCCGCGATGGGACGTATGGTCACAACCGATGAAATCGCTGACTCCGTTGGCTTTTTATTGTCTCCCGCGGCTAAAGCGATTACGGGCATCAATCTGCCTGTCGACGCAGGCTGGCTCGCAGGCTCGACGTGGCAGACCTACGGTGGCGTACCTAAACCCCGTAACAAAAATCCGGATGGAGCGCGCTGATGCTCAAAATTGAACACCTGAACAAATCCTTTGGAGGCGTTGTCGCAACCTCGGACGTCTCGATTCATTTCAAAACCGAATCACTGAGCGCAGTGATTGGACCGAACGGCGCGGGCAAGACGACTTTTTTTAATCTGATCTCCGGTGCCTTGATTCCAGACTCTGGCCGTATCATTCTGGATGGCGAGGACATCACTGGCCAGGCCAGCAGCGAGATTGTGCGCAAAGGCATTGGTCGGGCATTTCAGGTTGCCAAGCTTTTTAAAACCTTGACCGTCGAAGAATCCTTGCGTGGCGCACTCATGTCGCCGCTCGGCAAGTCTGCGCAGATGTATGGTCGTTTTCCTCTGCAGCAAACGCGTGATCGCGCTTACGAAGTGATGGAGCAACTCGGGTTGCACACCAAGGCCAATGTCGTCAGTGGCAACCTCTCTCATGGCGATCAAAAGCTTCTGGATATGGCGCTCGCCCTTGTCTTGCGTCCGAAAGTCCTGCTGCTCGACGAACCAGTGGCCGGCATGGGGCCCGAAGAGCGCGAGCAAATGATTGAAACCGTTTACAGCCTCTGGAAAAAAGGCGGACTCACCGTTGTCTTGATCGAGCACGATATGGAAATCGTTTTCAGGATTTCCCAACATATCCATGTGCTGTCTTATGGCAAAGTCTTGGCAGAAGGCAATGCCGAAGAGATCAGAAACAACCCAGCCGTCATTGAAGCCTATTTGGGCACGCCTCGGGAGGCACACGCATGAGTCAGCAGGTGTTGAAAGTCGAACAAATCAATGTGTTCTACGGGACGAGTCAGGCACTGTTTGATTTATCCTTTAATGTTCAAAAGGGTGAAACGCTTGCCTTGCTTGGTCGTAATGGCGCGGGCAAGAGCACCACGATGAAATCTGTCGCGGGTGTGACCCCTGCAAAAAGTGGTCAGATCACGCTCCACGACCAGTCGATCAATGGACGCGCCGCACATTTGATCGCGCGCGCAGGGGTTGGTTATGTCCCTGAGGACCGTCAAATTTTTCCTGATTTAACGGTTGAGGAAAACCTAGAGATTGCGATTAAGCGCGGCGCCAATGGCGAAGACGACTGGAGCATCGAGCGTGTGTACGAAATGCTCCCTTTGCTTAAACCGTTACGTGAGCGCATGGGCGGACAGCTCTCGGGGGGTGAACAACAAATGCTCACCGTGGGTCGCTCCTTGATGGGCAATCCGGACGTGTTGTTGCTTGATGAGCCCAGCGAAGGACTTGCGCCGATCATGGTGCAAAAAATTGGTGATCTGATTCAGTCATTACGCGAGATGGGCAAAACAATCGTGCTGGCCGAACAGAATTTACATTTCTGTCTTGGGCTGGCCGATCGCGCGGTGGTGATCGACAAAGGCACCGATGTGTTTGTCGGTACGATCACAGAGCTCAACGACAACGCGGATATAAAGCAACGTTATTTATCTGTGTAAGGGTCGCACTTGTGGGTAGCGCGCGATACTCTTGGCCCTACCCACACATACTCACTACTCGCCAAACCCTCTGGAGACGATCACTTCGACGAGGTTGGGGCCACCGTTAGCCATCGCAGCCTTGAGCACATCGGCAAGCTTTGTCGGATCGGTCACCACCTGTGAAGGCATGCCCATACTCTTGGCCACACCCGCAAAATCAATCGCTGGATTATCCATATCCATGGCGACAAAATCATCCGTGCCACGCATCGCGAGCAGACGCTCCTTGATGATGCGATAGCTGCGGTTGTTGATGATCACGTAGGTGATGTTGAGCTTTAAGTGTGCGGCAGTCCAGAGCGACTGAATGCTATACATCGCACTGCCATCGCCAATGGTGGCCACCACAGGTCGTGTCGGCTGCGCAAGTGCCACACCCACCGCACCGGCCATCCCAAAGCCCAAGCCGCCACTGGCCAAGCCGTAATAGGCCTGAGGATTATCCATCGGCAACATCGCCGAGATCGCAGGCGCCGCCGTCAAGGTTTCATCAACGACGATGACGTCCTTGGGCAAGGCGTCCACCAGCTGACGCACGAGATAGCGTTGATCGATCGGAGTCGTCGAAGCACTCGACTCAAGCTCTGCTTGCGTCTTGGCACGATTGGCAGACCAATTACGGGTCGCGAGATCTGCCAGTCGCGCTTGCGCCTGTTTGGCTTGCTCGGCGGTACGCATGCTGCGCAATACGGGTAACAAGGCCAACAACGTTTCCTTGACATCCGCACGCAGGGCTGTGGCTGTCGAGTAATTTTTACCAAGTTCCCACTCTCGCTCCGTGATGTGCATCACGGGCATTTCAGGAGGCAAAGGTTCGACCGTACTCATCGGCGACATGCGCAGTAGATCCGCGCCTAGACACAGCAGAAAATCGTATTGCTCCAGCGTCTGACGCACTTTCTTTTGATTGCGTGTCAGGTCGCCCATACAAGTGGGATGCGAAGAGGGATAGCGCGCGTTGTAGGGAACCGATTCTTGATATACCGCCGCGCCCAGCAACTCGGCCAATTCACACGCCTCGGCAAACATATCGGCATTTGCGATTTCACGACCGGCTACGATGACGGGCTTTTTTGCAGCCAGCAGTTTTTCCGCAATGTCTTGCAGCGCGCGATCGCTTGGTCGCATACCGGTATCGACCAACGTCGGGAAGCCAAACTCAATCTCCGCTTCTTCATCAAGCACGGAGCCTGGCAAGCTAATGAACACAGGCCCCATGGGCGGAGTACGCGCAATTTTGGAGGCACGTCGAATGATGCGTGGCAAATCCTCAATGCGCGTGACCTCGAAGGCCCATTTGACCAAGGGTGCGGCAATCGGCACGAGTGGCTCATACAGCAAGGGCTCTTGCAAGCCATAACCGACCTCGTACTGGCCCGCAGTAATCAACAAGGGCGAACCAGAAAACTTGGCGTTATAGATCGCACCCATCGCATGACCCAAGCCAGGCGCACAATGCAGGTTACAGGCCACCAGCTGATTGGACGCGCGCGCAAAACCATCCGCCATGCCCACTACGATCGACTCCTGCAGACCCAAGACATAGGTCAACTCTGGAAACTGAGGCACCGCCTCCATGATCGCGAGCTCCGTGGTGCCTGGATTACCGAACAGATGGGTCACTCCTTCGTCGAGCAAGAGTTTGATAAACGCCTGGCGGCCGGTCATTTTTTGAATCGTCATTTTTTGTCTCTCCGTGATGCCTAAGCATCGATGTCTAATTGTTTACAAGCGCTTTACAGATCTGCTAATTTTTGTAACTGTGCTGGGTCAAGACCAAGTTTTTTTGCGGTCACCAACATTTCATTCCAAGTAGTCTCATCGACAGGCACACCTTGTGCCAAGCGTTGCGCGCGTGTTTCACGCTCTGGCTCTCCAGCAATACGCACATGCTCGCCGCCCGGCTGTGGTGGCGAGGCCTTGACCCACTCGATAAAGGCCTTCATCTCGTGTTCAAAAATAGAGCCATCGGCGAGCTTGGCCGGATCAAAAATGATCGAAAGCATGCCGTTGATAATGCGACGCTTACCATCTGGTGGAGACTGTGTCGTCATGCCGCCCGCCAACGCACCGCCTAAGATTTCGCAAATCAGCGCCAGACCAAAGCCCTTGTGTTCACCAAAGGTGCAGAGCGCACCAAGTGGCGCTTTGACCGCGTAAATGGGATCGGTGGTGGGTCGCCCCTGGTCGTCGATCAGGTAGCCCTCTGGTAGCTGCTCGCCTTTGTTGAGCGCAACACGGGCCTTGCCCTGCGCAATCACGCTGGTCGCAAAGTCTAGCAAGATGGGATCTTGGCCAGGCACAGGAATGCCGACGGTAAAAGGGTTGGTACCAAACCGCGCATCGCCGCCGCCAAAGGGAGCTACGATCGCGCGTGAAATCACGTTGACAAAATGGATCGAGATTAGACCCTGCTCAACGGTCATCTCGGCCCACGCGCCAATGCGGCAGAGGTGATGTGAGTTGCCGAGCGCCAAAATGCAGCTGCCGTGCTCTTTGGCACGCGCGATGCCGAGCTCCATGGCCTGATGTCCAATCGCCTGGCCAAAACCGCACTCGCCATCCAGTCCGATCATGGCGCCATTGTCCATGCGTGTTTGAATGCGTGCATTCGGCTTGAGACTGCCCTCCAGATACGCCTCGGCGTAGCGCGGCAAAATCCCGACACCGTGCGAATCGTGACCGGTCAGGTTGGCCTGTATTAAATTTTCTGTGACGAGCTCGATTTCTCGGTCATCGCTACCAAAACCTTTCACCAAATAACGCACAGCAGCGCGCAAACGATCGACGGGAATGAGATGCATCTGAGCCATTCAATGATTTCCTTTTTTTAGCATTATGTTGTGTCGAGTAAGAGAACAAGTCAAAAAAATGTCGCTATGTTTAATTTTGCGACACGTTTAAGTGCTTTCTTTTCTTGGGGGCTTAAGTCTTTTATCTCGTTCGCTGAGAGATTTCTTGTTCACATCACGAATAGGCGCCTATAGAGTTGTCATCACGCGTTAGCAAGTGCATCAGCTTCGGATGAATAAATAGCTTGTCACGCCCAACGGTTCTTTCTTCCAGCACCCCAATTTTAACGAGCTGCTTGAGATAACGCGAAGCTGCTTGGCGGCCGCCGATGTCTCTTTCTACGAGATTTTGGATTCGGCAGTACGGCAGGTCGAAGATCAAATCAACCAGCTCACGGCTATAAATTTTCGGTGCGGCCTGCTTTACATGGGTGATGGTCAGTGCTGACAGATTGCGGATCGCTGAAATCTTGGTCGTCGTCCAACGTGCCGTATCCTCAATCCCCACTAGCAAGTAGATAATCCACGGCTCCCATGCTTGGCTCCGGGTGATGTCAAGCAACAGGCGGTAATACTCGGCCTTGGTCTTGATGATGTGTCGGCTGAGATAAAGAATCGGTAGCGTCAGCAAGTCTTCCTGAATCAAATACAAGCTGTTCAGAATGCGCCCGGTGCGACCATTGCCATCGGTGAAGGGGTGGATCGCCTCGAACTGGTAGTGCCCAACCGCCATGCGGATCAAGGGATCGATATCGCGCTGTTCATGAAGATAGCGTTCCCAGTTAGCGAGTTTTGTCCGCAGCAAATCTTCACCGACAGGCGGGGTGTAGATCACTTCTCCTGTTGCTTGGTTGGCGAGTGCCGTTCCCGGAACGCGCCTGACCTGCATCTCGATGCCCTTGATTCGTGAGCAAACCTGCTCGGCGGTGCGGGTGTTCAAAGGAAATTGCTTGAGTGCCCGATACCCTTCCAGTAGTGCGCTGCTGTGGCGCAAGGCTTCGCGGGTGGCTGGATCGGCATGCTCCTCGGCGCTTTGATACTGAAAAAGTCGGTCCGTGGTGGTGACGATGTTCTCGATTTCCGAGCTGGCTTGCGCTTCCAGAAGTGGCAGCGCATTGATCAAGACCCCCTGATTGGGAATCAACTCCGCTGCCTGTTTCAGTTCTGCCAAGGCTGCGCGCGCAGCGATACACTGCTTGAGTACCGGGCGCGTTTCCACCTCTGCTGCTGGTGGCAAAGGGGGTAAGTCGTTATAGGGCTGGTCTGGACGCCAATCGGTCATGGTTTAATTCTTCAATTTTTGCAACACATTCCTAGTTTATGTTGCTGGCGACAACAGGTCAATCAAATATGTTGCGATTCCTTTGAAATGACAACATATTTGATTAACTGCTTGCCGCCAATATCCGTCTAAATCCGTATCCTTGTTTAAATGTTAAACAAGAAATTCAACACATCCCCATCAAGCACAACATACTCCTTCCCTTCGGCGCGCATTTTTCCAACTTCCTTGGCGCCTGACTCACCCTTGTAAGTAATGTAATCCGCATACGCAATCGTTTGCGCGCGAATGAAACAGCGCTCAAAATCCGTGTGGATCACGCCGGCCGCCTGAGGGGCCGTCTAACCGATTATTATGCCTGCGAAAACTGAATGCTTCTCTACCAGTGAGAGGGTTTCGTTGCAGGCTTTTTACGCGTTGCAACCTTGTTTGGCAACAAAGCCTTGAAAAGCTCGTCATCTCGAATGTAGGACCTTGTCCAATGCGCAAGAGCAGACAGACCCGTGCTCGCCGGGCGGCCTTTGCGAAGATCGTCTTTGAAGGGTAAAGGCATAATCAGTCCGATTTTCAAAAAAGGAAAATCTTCTAATATTGCTTCAACAACTGGTTCAGCATCCGAGTCATTCGAAACGAGAACCAATTGATCAACCAATTTCTTGTTTGCATCTCTGTACATTCCCATCGCAAGGTTGACATCAGTTTTTTTCTCTACCAAGCGCCATACTTTCACTTTATTTGATCTGTCAAAAGCGTGTCCATCAATATAAGCCGGCAAGGCAGTGCCATCTTTCTCATACGAATGCGTTCCTAATATTTTAGAAAACACATTTGGATACTTAGCTTCTAGTGCACGATGATAGTCATTTTGAGCTTTCATAGATGCTTCTCCATGACGCGCAAATCTTGTCAAAGCTGGTGCAGTGAAAAGCTTGACGGACCTTAACTCTGATCTGGGTTCAATGGATTGAACAATTTGACTAAATAAAGCAACCACATCAAGCCACTTGTATTGAGTCCCGCGCAAGCGACCGTAATACAAGTTGTAACCGTCTATATAAATCGCTGTTCTTAATGATTGCGTGTGTTCATGCATTATTTGTTACATATTTCAAAAATAAAAAAACCGCCCTAAGGCGGCTTTTTTTTCCCAGACCAATGTTGATTGAACAACTTGGCTAAGGAAGAGTCGTAATTCTATTTTACTTTAAATCCGAAACTCATTTAAACGTTGAACAAGAAATTCAGTACATCCCCATCCTTGACGATGTATTCCTTGCCTTCGGCGCGCATCTTGCCCGCTTCTTTTGCACCCTGCTCGCCCTTGCAAGCGATGTAATCCTCATACGCGATTGTTTGCGCGCGGATGAACCCTCGCTCAAAGTCCGTATGAATCACACCCGCAGCCTGTGGACCCGTTGCACCGATCGGCACGGTCCAGGCGCGCACTTCTTTGACGCCTGCGGTGAAATACGTCTGCAACCCGAGCAACTTAAACGCGCCGCGAATCAGACGATCGAGACCAGGTTCTTGCATGCCCATATCGGCCAAAAACACCGCCTTATCTTCGTCAGAAAGTTCGGCGATTTCGGATTCGATGGATGCGCAAATCGCGACGACTGGCGCATTGCGCGCAGCGGCGAAGGCGTTCAAACGATCCAACATGGGGTTGTTGGTAAAACCTTGATCACTGACGTTGCCCACATACATGGCAGGCTTGGCCGTAATAAAACAAAGGGGTGCGATCAAAGCGAAGTCTTCGGGTGAAAGATCCAACGCGCGAATCGGCTTGGTTTCATTGAGCTGGGCAATCACTTGCTCAAGAATGCCCACAACCTTTTGGGCTTCTTTGTCGCCCGAGCGTGCAGTTTTTTGAAAGCGATGTATGGCTTTTTCAGCAGTCTGCATATCCGCGAGCGCTAACTCAGTTTCGATCACTTCGATATCGGCGATCGGATCGACACGTCCTGCGACGTGGATGACGTTGTCATCTTCGAAACACCGCACCACGTTGATGATGGCGTTGGTTTCACGGATGTGGGAGAGAAACTGGTTGCCCAGACCTTCGCCCTGGCTCGCGCCGGCAACCAAGCCTGCGATATCCACAAATTCGACAGTAGCGTGCAGGATGCGTTCAGGGTTGACAATGGCGGCGAGCGCAGCGAGTCGCGGATCCGGCACCTCGACCACTCCGACGTTGGGCTCAATCGTACAAAAGGGGTAATTTTCGGCAGGAATGCCTGCCTTGGTGAGGGCATTGAAAAGAGTTGATTTACCGACGTTGGGCAAACCAACGATGCCGCATTGCAGAGCCATGAGAATCCCGAAGTTCTAAAAAAGTGAAACAGCTGTATAGAATAGGAGTTTAACCGCTCTGCCCTTAATTTCTTTCCCAGATCATGACTCTTGCCGAGCTTCTCGCCCGCCCTTTTGGCACCATCCCTGAAATGATCAGTTTTGCTGCCTCGCAGCGACCTGAGCACCCAGCGCTGATTCTTAATAAGAGCGTTCTTTCCTTCGCAGCGCTCGACACCTTGATCGCCCGAGTCGCTGCCTCGCTACAGCGTGACGGGTTCGGTCCAGGTGACAAGGTTGCGGCCTGCGCGGGGACTTCCTTCGAGTATGTGGCACTTTTTCTAGGGGCTTTGCGTGCCGGCGCCGTCATGACGCCGCTACCGCCCTCCGCCACGCCACAAAATCTCACGGGAATGCTTGCCAACTCCGGTGCCACCCTCCTCTTTCAGGATCGTAGCTGCGCACTCAGCTGGCCTACCGATGCATTAATCGGCCAGGGCTTACGACGGATCTGGATCGACGAACAACAGGGGGCAGACAGCTGGGACACATGGCTTTCAAACAGCACAAAACCTGCTCTCGTCGACACACAACCCAACTGGGCCTTTAATCTCATTTACTCTTCAGGCACCACAGGCACCCCAAAAGGTATTGTGCAACCCTGTTCGATGCGTTGGTCACACGTTCAGCGTGCGGCCACCAATGGCTATGGCCCCGATTCTGTCACGCTGACCTCTACGCCCCTTTACTCAAACACCACACTCGTTGCGCTTTTGCCCACGCTCGCATTGGGCGGCACAGGTGTTTTGATGAGTAAGTTTGACGCGCATCGATACCTCGAGCTCGCTCAAACACATCGCGCCACACATACGATGCTGGTGCCCGTGCAATATCAACGTATTTTGGATGATCCTGAGTTTGATCGGTTTGATCTCTCCGCTTTTCAAGCAAAGTTTTCCACCAGCGCGCCCTTTGGCGCCGCTCTCAAAGCCGAGGTGCTCAAACGTTGGCCCGGTCGCTTAACAGAAATCTACGGCATGACCGAGGGCGGGGGCCGTTGCGAGCTTGAGGCACACAATTACCCGCACAAACTCCACACGATCGGTCGTCCCGCCAGCGGTCATGACATTCGTCTGATCGATGAGACGGGCCAAGAAGTCCCACAAGGACAAACCGGTGAAATCGTCGGAAGCTCCTCCGCGATGATGGAAGGCTATTTCGGCATGCCTGAAAAAACTCGCGAGGTAGAGTGGTTTGATCCCTCCGGAAAACGCTTTATCCGCACAGGCGATATCGCGCGTTACGACGAGGACGGTTTTCTAATCCTCGCGGATCGCAAAAAAGACTTGGTCATCTCGGGTGGTTTTAATATTTACCCAAGCGACCTGGAGTCTGAACTTGGAAAACACCCTGAGGTGTACGACTGCGCGGTAATTGGTGTGCCCTCGCGACAATGGGGAGAAACACCTGTCGCGTATGTTGTTGTCAGACCGACATCCACGATTTCACGTGAGGCTCTGCTTGAGTGGGTGAATGCACGCCTCGGCAAAACGCAGCGACTGGCAGATTTGATTTTTACTGACGATCTGCCCAGAAGCGAAATCGGCAAAATACTCAAGCGAGAATTACGGGAGCGTTATGGGTCGCAACCTACATAGCGTCGCCAACGGCTTGCAGCGCCAGCCACGCGACGCATAAAGGCCCTGCGTTAAAAAGTGCGTGGGTGATGATCGCCGCGCTGATACCTCGCTGCACGCGAATCCAACACAGCGCCAGCCCAGTCACCCACTGAGGCAACACCAATACCGCCATCATCCACCAAGCTAAGTCCTCAAACTCATAGTTGTGGATATGCAGTGCCGCAAAGGCTATTACAGAAGCATGCATAACTACTGGAAATGCCCAACGATATGTTCTGAGCCATATCCAAGCATTTCCCGTTGGCATGTTTGCATGACGCATTGACCAGATGAGCATCAACATCACCAACACAATCAAGCTGCTTGCCCACCAGGCAAAACCATTGAGAAAAACATAGATCAGCACAGGCACGACTAACAGGGCCAACTGCGGTCTGCGCAAGCCAAACCGGAACAGCAGCTCCTCGACAATCGGTGCCCATAAGAGCGCTTGAAACCACGGTAAATTGTGAACGCTAATCCGGTGCGTTGCACCGCTCATCTCAAAGACCGTCAATACGATCGGCCCAAGCGCAACAATATTGATCAACCACAAGGTACCCGCCCAAGCCAGCAAACGCGAAAGTTTGACCGAGGGCCACCAGTCGGCCACCCAACCGCTAACTGGTGCGGTGTGTTTGACTTCGCGCTTGAGACTAGGGTTTCGAACAAAGCGTAAAAACGCTCGAAACTCGTCCCGAAAACGTAGTGTTGTCATGCGGGATTGTCGCGATGCAGCTGATCTGTCGCTCGCACAAACTCACCCTTTAAAAACAAAGGCATGACCGCGCGACACCGCGTGAGACACTCGTCAATGGAAGTCTGATCTTCGCGTCTTGGCGGGTGAAGGACAAAATCTGCAACTTCTTGGGCGAGATTCAAACTACGCGGATGTCCTATCCCCAAACGCAATCGCCAAAAATTGGGGCTACCTAGCGCCGCTTGTATATCTCTGAGTCCGTTGTGGCCGGCATGGCCGCCGCCCTGCTTGACCTTGACCTGGCCCGGCATCAGATCAAGCTCATCATGTAGCACCAAAATTTCCTCTGGAACGAGCTTGTAAAAGCGCGCCAAGGCGCCTACGCACTGGCCTGAGCGGTTCATGTAGGTCAGTGGTTTAGCCAAAAAAATTTGTTCACCATTGACGCGTGCTTTGGCCACTGAACCAAAAAAAGGCTTTTCAACAGTAAAGTCGCAGCGCAAGTCCTCCGCAATGCTTTCGGCTAACCAAAAGCCGGCGTTGTGTCGCGTGCGCACATAATCAGGGCCAGGGTTGCCAAGTCCGACAATAAGTTTGATGGGTGGAGTCATATCGCCATTAGATGTCAAAAGCCCCATCCGTGCAAAACGGACAGGGCTCAGGGTATAACCAAGCGCTCAGCTGATTTGGGGCGACGACTTGAGCCCCAAATGTGTCAGTTAGGCGTCTGTGGCAGCGCCATCTGCAGCAGGACCACCCTTGACGACGGCAGTGACCAAAACAGGGTTTGGATCGCCGCGATGTGCGATGTAAGTGACACCGATTGGCAACGCAATATCGGCCAAGTGAATCGATGCGCCGCCGACCAATTTGGACAAATCTACCTCAATGAACTGGGGCAAGTTTGCTGGTAAGCAAGAGATTTCGAGCTCAGTCATGACGTGCGAAATGATCGCAGCGCTGAGTTTGACTGCAGGCGAAGTCTCGGCATTCGTAAAGTGCAAAGGTACCTTGGTGTTCAGTACCTGGTCAGCGGAAACGCGCTGAAAGTCGACGTGCATGACGATCTGCTTGTAAGGGTGCCACTGAACCGAACGCAGCAAAACCTGATGGCTTTTGCCTTCGAGTTGCATCTGAAGAATTGACGCGTGAAACTGTTCTTTGCGCAGCGCGTGATAGATTTCGTTGTGATCGAGCTCTACACTGACGGGCTGCTCTTTTCCACCATAAACAATGGCAGGAACGCGGCTCGCACGGCGCAGGCGGCGGCTCGCACTCGTTCCCTGTACGCTACGTGGGGTTGCATTAAATTCCATAAAAACTCCAAAAAGGATGGCTAGCACCTAGTTAAAACACGATCCGGACATCGGACCGTGGCTCCACAGCACACCGCGACCAGTGCACTGCAAATGTCTAAGCACATCCCAAAGGGATATGCCGTTGATTCTTTAGTCGACAAACAGCGAGCTAACAGACTCTGCATTAGAGATACGCAAAATGGTCTCGCCCAGCAAGGCAGCACAAGAGAGCTGGCGTACTTTGCTGCACGCTCTTGCCTCGTCTGAGAGAGGAATGGTGTCCGTCACTACCAGTTCAGTGAGCTCCGAGTGAGCGATCCGATCAATCGCACCGCCGGACAAAACAGCGTGGGTGCAATAGGCATAGACCGCGCCTGCGCCACGCTCTTTTAGTGCTTGTGCAGCCTTGCAAAGCGTGCCAGCCGTATCCACCATATCGTCCATGATTAAACAGGTACGACCGTCGACTTCGCCGATGATATTCATGACCTCGGAAACGTTGGCACGTGGGCGACGCTTATCGATAATCGCCAGGTCCGCTTCGAGCTGTTTAGCCAGCGCTCGTGCACGCACCACACCGCCAATATCTGGGGACACCACCACAAGATTGTTCAGACTGCGACGCCAGATATCGCCAAGCAAAATCGGACCGGCATAAATATTGTCCACAGGGATATCAAAAAAACCTTGGATCTGGTCTGCGTGGAGATCCATCGTCAGCACACGATCCACTCCGGCGACTTGGAGCATGTTTGCGACGACTTTAGCCGTAATAGCCACACGCGCTGAGCGGGGACGTCGATCCTGTCTCGCATAACCAAAGTAAGGGATCGCGGCTGTGATGCGTCCGGCAGAAGCGCGACGCAGTGCATCCACCATCACCATGATTTCCATCAGGTTGTCGTTTGTTGGCGCACAGGTTGGTTGCAAGACAAAAACATCCTTGCCGCGGACGTTTTCATTGATTTCGGCCATCACCTCGCCGTCTGAGAAACGACCAACGGTCATACGACCCAAAGACATATCCAGATGATTGACCACGTCGACTGCCAACCGCGTATTGGCAGTGCCGGTAAAGATCATGAAACTATCATTGGACATTATGGGAGCAGTCACAGACGGTCAGAAGCAGATACACAAATCGGGGCTGGGGAGGAAGGATTCGAACCTTCGCATGCCGGAATCAAAATCCGGTGCCTTAACCAGCTTGGCGACTCCCCAACTAGCTTTCAATCCAACATCGCAGCGGGTGCTCTGACAAGCTTTCACAAACCATCAGGGCTTGTATCGGACTCACAGAACTCACTAGCCCCGCACTCGCAACATCAGAAAAATCTACACGTATTTTAGCGAGCATTTCCTGTTTAGCCACTTCGGACTGCTGAACGCTCTGGAAACCAATAAAAAAACAGGATCCAGACCCGGTCATTCGCGCCTTAAAACCGGCTTGTTCAAGCCAATCGTGCGTCTGACGGACAACCGGGAAACGGTTTAAAACCACTGGTTGCAGATCGTTGTGACCAAACCCCAAATGAGCAATCATCTGACGTCCAGAAAAGTCCATTATTTTGACCGTTTCAGTGTCTCTTGTCAAATCAGGGGCTTGAAAAATACCTTGTGTGGGCACGCCTTGGGTTGGCTGGATCACTAAAAACGCCTGAGGCGGCAAGTCCACTGCGGTCAGCTGCTCTCCAATTCCCTCAGCAAAGGCGTTTTGCCCGAAGATAAAAACAGGCACATCAGCGCCTAACTGCAACCCAAGACGCATCAGCTCGGCTCGGCTCAGGCCTGTCCGCCAGAGCCGATTCAGCGCGATCAAAACGGTGGCTGCATCACTAGAGCCTCCGCCAAGGCCGGCCCCAGAAGGAATCCGTTTGTGCACGTGTATCTCTGCACCGAAGTGAGTGCCCGTTGCCTGCTGGAGCAGCCTTGCGGCACGCACGACAAGATCCTGATCGTGTGGGACACCCTCCATGTCGGTTTCCCGATGGATCAGGCCGTCTTGACGCGTTTCAATATCTAAACGATCAGCCAAACTAATGAATTGAAAAACAGTCTGCAATAAATGGTAGCCGTCCGCACGCCGACCGACTACGTGCAAAAACAAATTGAGCTTGGCGGGAGCAATCAGGTCATAGAGCATGGTTATCCGTCAATGCCTGGCAGATTCAGGGGGTGTCCACAATCAGGCGGATCACAATTTGCTGGCTCGACTCACCACGCGACAGCACCAACAGACGGGGACCTTGCGAATCAAACCGGGTCAATTCCACCGTCCAGCCATTTTGCTCAAAGGCAACAATACGGCCCTGATCATCTCTCTTGATCTGCTGCATGGCAGGTAAAGCGCGCAAGGGCACCCTCAACCACTGACGCAAGTCTCGCACCGGAACGCGCTGGCCGATGGCTTTCTGCACCAAGCCATCCGGGTCAGTCGCGCGCAACACTTCGCCATTGGGCTGAGTGAGCGTCGCCTGAGTAGGCTCAACGATGACACGCGCCAGAATATTTCCAAAGGGATTGCTCAAGTCTAGCGATAATCGACCATTGCCGTCCCGCCAGGCGAAGCCACCTTGGACTGCCTCGGGCGCTTGATTCGGTGCTTCGGCGCGCAAAGCAAAACGACCCTGCCGTACAAACTCTCCGCCAACAGTCAGCTCAGAAGTCGTTGGGGTTTGGGTCGCACAGCCGACCAATACCAGCAGGAGCACGCTTAACAGTCCAACAAAAAATAGCTGTCGACTCAAGGCTTCACTCCGAAGCGCTTTAACGTTTCAACTAAGGTAGCGTTAGAGGGTTCCTTAGCCATGCCTTCTTGCCAAACTTTACGGGCCTCACTCTGCTGACCCATTTTCCAAAGGGCTTCGCCGAGATGTGCTGAGATTTCTGCCTCAGGACGTTTTTCGTAAGCGCGCTGCAAGTACTCAACAGCTTCTTTGTACTGCCCCATTCGGAATTTGACCCACCCCATGCTGTCCAAGATGAAAGGATCTTGAGGTGATATTTCTAAGGCCCTCGTAATCAAAGCTAACGCTTCGGGCAACCGCCGATTACGATCTGCGAGGGAATAACCCAAAGCATTGTGTGCATGCGCGTGTCCCGGATCTAAAACCATCACCTGTCGCAACAGCCTCTCAGCTTCGCGGAGCTGATCGGCACGCTCATGCAGCATCGCAAGCTCGTATTTGTCATTGACGGTATCCGGCATCCGTTGATCAAGCGCCTGCATTCGCTTGATGGCCTCAGGGAGTCGGTTGGCATCGCGCAAGATCTGGGCCCCTGCCGAGGCACCCATCATGAGCTCTTCGTCGGTTTGCGCATTGGCTGAGTCAATCAACGCAAGCGCTTCATCCACACGTTTTTGTTTGGCGCGAATCAAGGCTTGCCGAATGCGCGAAATATGGCGCAGCGAGGGATCGTCAATTTTAGCGAGCAGGCTCACGGCCTCATCAAGCTGTCCTTGCTCTTCAGCGATTTTAGAAAGCAACTGATAGGCCTCAGCCAAGGCTGCAGGGGCATCTGTGGCACCCGCGGCCGCAGAGGCCTTCAGACGCTGCGACTGGACCGCAATATACTGGTCTAGAAAGCCTCGTGCCTGCTCAAGCTGTTTGGCCCGATAGGAGACTTGCGCCTGCATAAACAACAGATCAAAGTCTTCGGGCGAGCGCTGGGCCATTGACTTAAGTTCAGCCATCGCCGCCTCAAACTGCCCTCGATCCGCAAGATGGCTCGCGACAATCACGCGCAGGCGACGTGCATTCGGTTGCAAGGCAGTAAATTCAGTCGCTTCACGTAGCGCTCGTTCCGAATCTACGTTCAAACCATACTCAAACACACGTATCGCCGCATCCTCGGAGCGAGGTGCGGCAGTCAGCGCCAACCGGGACTCCGCGAGTGCGCGGACATGATCGCCCGCAGCACGCGCCATATCCGCCAGCGCCATGTGCCCAGCGGCTAAATGTCGCGCATTGCTATCACCAATTGCTGTACTCAAAATCCTTAGGGCAGCTTGCTTGTCTGGCATTCTGCTCAACACCGCAAAAGCCTGTCCAATGGCGGCAGATTTATCAGTGGCCGTATCGATTTGTTTGCGCAGCGCGGCCGCCAAGCCACTGGTTTGGCCAGAAGCTGCAGCGAGAGCCATCTCAGTAGAGGAAGCTTCTGTATCATCTGGCATCAGTCGCAGCCAAACTCTCGAAGCATCCAAGGCACCGGGCAGATTGCCGCCCGCGAGATAAAACTCGAGCGCGCGCTTTGCCAGGCGATAGTCACCCAACTCTCGACTCAACTCCAGCATGGTCTTACCAGCAGGTAAAAAGGTGCCGCGTTGTGCAGAAATTTCGGAAGCTAAGATGCGAAAGAGAACCGTCGAAGTCAGCGTGACTTCGGGAAGTTGACCTGCGCGCAGGCGAATGATTTCCGACTCAGGCTGTCTAGGCTTGATTTGGAGCTGCGCGCTTTGCCCAACACCCTGTTTGGGACCCGTCTGTGCAAGGCCGCTTGGCACCCACAACAAAAACGCCCCGCCAATTAAGGCGGCGGCAGGTAATTGAGACAGCATGGATTTGAACAACAACTTCACTCGACCCGCCTAGTTGGTGGCACAATCTACAAAACCAGTGAACGGATGTTAGCACTCAGCCATGCCAGAACTACCAGAAGTCGAGACAACTCGCCGGGGAATTGACGCCGTTGCAACAGGTTACACGCTCAGAAAGATGATCGTGCACGAATCTCGCATGCGTTGGCCCATCCCCGCAGACCTGCCGGCCTTGGTTGCAGGACAGGCCGTCCGTGCCTGCCGACGTCGAGGCAAATACCTGTTGATCGAGTTTGACAGCGGAACACAGCTCATACACCTGGGGATGTCAGGCTCATTGCGCAGCGTCCTGAACGGAGAACTCCTCAGAAAGCACGACCACGTGGAATGGCAGTTTGATCACGTCACTTTACGGCTGCACGACCCTCGTCGATTTGGCTCTGTTTTATGGCATCCCAAAACGTCAGGGCCTGTCGAGAACCATCCATTGCTATGCAAATTGGGGATCGAACCTTTTGATGTCGGCTTCGATGCAAAGTGGCTTAGGCAAGGTTTGGTGGGTCGAAAGGTCTCTATCAAGCAAGCACTGTTGGCAGGAGATATTGTGGTGGGTGCGGGAAATATTTATGCATCCGAAAGTTTGTTTCGGGCGCGGATCCATCCCAAAACACAAGCTGCCAGAGTCTCTTTGACGCGTTGCGAACGCCTCGTCGCGTCTCTCCAGCAAACCCTCACTGATGCCTTGGAGTCCGGAGGCAGTACGCTGCGAGACTACGTCAACGCAACGGGTGAAGCCGGGGCTTATTTCACGTTGCACGCAGCGGTGTATGAAAAAGAGGGAATGCCCTGCAAGGTCTGTACCACGTCGATTAAGCGCATTGTGCAAGGACAGCGCGCAACGTACTTCTGTCCAAGCTGCCAAAAAGTCTAGCGCTCGTTTGAAAGTCGCGGCAACAACTTAGCCCCGAAAACGTTAAGTCTGCAGCACCTTACCGGGGTTCATCAGGCCATCTGGGTCAAGTGCTTGCTTGATTTGTTTCATGAGACGCAGTTCAAGCGGGCTCTTGTAGCGTGTGAGCTCGTCACGCTTGAGCTGACCGACGCCATGTTCTGCGCTGATCGAGCCGGCATGTGCGTGCACACTATCGTGAACCAACTGATACACGTCGTACTGGGACGCGAGCAGCGCCTCTTCAGTCTGATTGGGCGCACGCGCGACGTTGTAATGCAGGTTGCCATCGCCCAGATGACCAAACACAATATGCTGAATCCCTGGAAACTTAGCCTGTAGCGCAGCATTGGTCGTTTGGACAAAGGTCCCGATCAGAGAAATCGGAATGGACACATCGTGCTTAATGCTCTTGCCAAGCTCCGCCTCGGCAAGGGGAATGCTTTCCCTGAGGTGCCAGATCGCCTTGCTTTGCGCGATATTTTCAGCAATTGCGGCATCTACGACCAAGCCATCCTCAATCGCAGCGCCTAATACCGCCTCAAAACGCGATTGGGCATGCTCGGCGCTTTCGCTATCGGATAACTCGAGAATGGCGAACCAGGGCGCCTCTGCGGAAGGACCCTCGAAAGGCAGGCGCTGTTGTGGGAAAAGACGCACCACAGCCTTGAGCGCAGACCCCATCATTACTTCGAAGCCGGTCAGCGAAGCGCCAAAACCAGCGCGTGCGCGAGAAAGCATCGCAATAGCATCCTCAAGAGAATTGAGTGCCAACATCGCAATGCGCTGAGCAACCGGAACAGGATAGAGCTTTAAGGTGGCGGCAGTGATAATGCCTAAGGTACCTTCGCTACCGATATACAGATCTCGCAAATCGTAACCGGTATTGTCCTTGCGCAAACCGCGCAAGCCATGCCATATTTCGCCTTGGGGCGTGACCACTTCGAGACCCAGCGCGAGCTCACGTGTATTGCCGTAACGCAATACCTGTGTACCACCCGCATTGGTGGACAAGTTGCCGCCAATTGTGCAACTGCCTTCTGCGGCAAGACTGAGTGGGAACAATCGGCTTTCCGCGCGAGCCGCCTCTTGCACGGCTTGAAGAATGCATCCTGCCTCGACAGTGATCGTGTCATTGTCGGTATCAATCTCTCGCACGCGATTTAAGCGCGAAAGACACACAACAAGTGCCAGACCCGAGTTGTCTGGGGTGGCGCCCCCACACATACCCGTATTCCCACCCGAAGGCACCATCGGGATTTTGTGCTCCGCACATAAACGCACCACAGCAGCAACCTCTTCGGTACTGCCGGGTCGCACGACCGCTAACGCCTCACCCCGGTAGCGCCCACGCCAATCAATCAGATAGGGCGTCATAGCCTCGCCAGTCAACACTTGTGTCGCACCCACGATCTGCTCTAGTTGTTTCAACGCGCTCATTCGGCTCTCTTTAAAAGTGGTCAGTCGGCTGATTTATATGTGCCAAATTGTAGGGCAGTTCAATCGGCGATAATATGGCATCCGTAGTCTTTTCATTTTGGAGCCATTTACGTGTCTGCCCCATTCAGTTTTCCCTACGCCGCCTTTAAAGCCTACGACATTCGCGGTGTGGTGCCGACCGCACTCAATGCCGATTTTGCGCGGCAACTCGGTCTAGGTTTAGCAGCACGGGCGCATGCCTGTGGTGTCACCACAATGGTGGTGGGGCGCGACGGCAGATTGAGCAGCCCAGAGTTAGCTGGCGCACTACAACTTGGCATGCGCCAAGGTGGCATCCACACAATCGATGTGGGCGAAGTGCCCACACCTCTGGTTTATTTCGCTGCCTACACCCTCAAAACAGGCTCTGGCGTTGCCGTCACGGGCAGTCACAACCCGCCCGAGTACAACGGCTTTAAAATGATGATGGGCGGCAAGACGCTCCACGGTGACGCGATCCTTGCGTTGCGGGACGAGGTTGCCGCAGGTCCCGCGGCCGCGGCCGCCCCTGGCACCGCCTCGACTGTGGATATTTTGACGCCCTACTTGGCGCGTGTGCTCGGTGACGTCAAACTCAGCCGTCCGATGAAAATCGCCATCGACTGCGGTAATGGCGTGGCCGGCGCGGTGGCACCCGCCCTCTTTCGCGGCCTTGGTTGCGAAGTCACCGAGCTGTTCTGTGAGGTAGACGGTACGTTCCCTAACCACCACCCAGACCCAGCCGATCCTCATAACCTCGAAGATCTCATCCGTTGTGTACAAACGACTGACTGTGAAATTGGTTTGGCTTTTGACGGCGATGGAGACCGACTCGGCGTGGTGACAAAGTCAGGTCAAATCATCTGGCCTGACCGTCAATTGATTTTGTATGCACGTGATGTACTGCAGCGGTGCCCAGGTGAGACCATTATTTATGACGTGAAATGCAGCCGACATGTCGCCGAACAAGTCCGTGCCGCAGGGGGTGTCCCTCTGATGTGGCAAACAGGCCACTCCTTGATCAAAGCGAAACTGGCGGAAACCGGCGCGCCTCTAGCTGGCGAAATGAGCGGCCACGTGTTCTTTAAAGAACGCTGGTTCGGTTTTGATGACGGCTTGTATACCGGCGCTCGCCTGCTCGAGATCCTCTCAAGAGATGCGAATCCTTCAGCAGTCCTCGAAGCCCTGCCCCAAGGCGTCTCCACGCCAGAGCTCAAGCTTGAAATGCGTGAAGGTGAACCGCACGCCCTGATCAAGCGCCTACAAGACGAAGGCGTTTTTAAGGGTGCTGCGGAAATCTTCAAGATTGATGGTTTGCGCGCGGACTATACAGATGGCTTTGGCTTGGCACGCGCCTCCAACACCACACCTGTTGTCGTCTTGCGCTTTGAGGGTGACACCCCCGAGGCGCTGGCGCGCATCCAAGCCGTGTTCCGGGCGCAACTGTTAGCGCTCGTCCCTACGGCACAATTGCCGTTTTAACCTTGCGCCTGATGTTGGCGTTTCACTCTTTTCACTGAACCCCATGTCTTCTCTGTCCAATAGCCCTGCTTGGAAGCAATTTTCGCAAGCCGTGCTGAGTAGTCCTTTAAAGCCTGATACATTGCGCTTGATTTCAGCGGCAGATCTTGAGGTCGATCTGACCACGCAGAGAAGTTCTGCAGCGCTTTCGGCCGCCTCTCGGGCGTTATTAGAACAGCAGGGCTTTGATCAGTACCGTCGCGACTTGTTTGAAGGCGCCGCCATTAACTGGACTGAAAATCGTGCTGCGTGGCATACCGCCTTGCGCGCGCCCATCCCTCCCGAGCCCGTCCACGAAGCCGTACACACTGAGCGGACACGTTTGGCTAAGTTTGTTGAGGAAGTCAATACCCGCAATCAGTATCGAAATGTCGTGCACTTGGGCATTGGTGGTAGCGACTGGGGCCCTCGTCTGGCGTTTGATTCACTTGCAGGTGCTGGCACACGGCGTAACTTGAGGTTTGCCTCAAACGTCGATGCGCACGCCATTACGGCCGCACTCGAAGGACTAGATGCGCACGATACGCTCGTCATCATCTCTTCCAAATCTTTTACCACCACTGAGTCACTGGCGAACGCCGCCTGTGCAATCGACTGGCTGCGCGCCAATGGTGTGACATATCCGCTTGATCATTTTGCAGCCGTCACGGCCAATCCAAAGGCCGCACGCGACTTCGGTATCAGCGATGATCGGATTTTTCAATTTTGGGATTGGGTCGGCGGTCGCTACTCGCTTTGGTCTTCGATTGGACTGCCTATCGCACTTGGCCTAGGTATTGATGCATTAAATGAAATGCGTGCAGGCGCCGCGGCGATGGACGCGCATTTTCTGACAGCGCCCATCGAACAAAACGCTCCCGTTCAAATGGCGCTGAGTGGCGTCGCAAACCGCAGCGTCTTAGGCTTCGGCTCTTTTGCGCTATGCCCTTACGATGCGCGCCTTGGCAACCTCGTGCCTTGGCTGCAACAGCTCGAGATGGAGTCCCTTGGAAAGGCTACCTTGCGCGATGGCTCTGCCCTGGATGTGCCGAGTAGCCCCGTGGTGTGGGGCATGCCAGGCACGGATGGTCAACACACGTTTTTCCAATGGCTGCATCAGGATGGCAAGGGTGCACCGGTTGATTTTATTTTGTGTGCTGTCCCAGATCACCGCCATACACGTCATCACCGACTACTGATTGCAAACTGCCTCGCACAACGTGCCGCCTTACTCGAAGGTAAATCTTTCGAACAGTCTCTCAAAGAAGTCAGCAAGACCGAAAAAGATCCTGAAAAAGCCGCCCTGCTGGCACGACATCAAGTCCACCCCGGCGGGCGCCCTTCCACGCTGATTGTGTTACCCAAGCTCGAAGCTCGGCAACTCGGGGCCTTGCTGGCGCTTTATGAGCACAAGGTCTTTACCGAAGGCGTACTTTGGGGTATCAATCCCTTCGATCAGTGGGGCGTTGAGTTTGGCAAGCGCCTGGCTGGCGATATTGAGCGAAGACTCGATGCACTAGGTAGTGATCCCGCCGTCAGCCCCTACGATCCCTCTACCGCCTATTGGGTGCGCAAGCTGGCGAGTGGTTAACACAAGAGTAATCGGCAAAAAAAAGCCCAAGATTTTGCAATCTTGGGCTAAATCCACCAAAGGAGGAGGGTGGAGGAGACAACTTTGGCAAGAACAGGAGGCTTTGAACATAAAAGCTTCGGCGGAGGAATTAATAAGGTGCTTGGGACCAAATTGTAAACACTAGCACTTTAATTCAACACACTCATGACTGAACTTCCATAAACTAATATTAACTGAAAAGTTGGTGCAGTGCAAGAATATTTATTATTTATCAGAAAAAAATAAATGATTTTCATAATTGTTGCGGCGCAACAACGTAATTTTAATGAAATAAATCAAATCTTTACAGCGCTGAGACCTCCAAAACACTAAATTCTGTAAGCCGTTTTCGTCATCACTTTCGCCAGTACCCGCATGGCAGAACGCAGGGGCATGGGCAACGCTTGGGCACCTCGATGTTCGGCATTGACCCGATGTTTCACTTCATCTTGCTTCATTGACTCAACAATGGCTCTAGAACGTGTGTCCGCAGCGGGAAGCTCTGTCAAATGCGAGTCTAGATGTGCCTCAACCTGCCGCTCAGTCTCCGCCATAAAACCAAGACTTTGGGCAGAACCCGAGCGACTCGCGAGCATCCCTAATGCAAAGGATCCTGCGTACCAAAGGGGATTTAAGAGACTTGGACGGCTATCGAGTTCACGCAAACGTTGCGCGCACCAACCAAGATGATCAACCTCCTCTGCAGCAGCCTCTAAGAAAAACTCAGCACCTTCTTTACTCGGACTCGCAGCAGCCTGCCCCCGATACAAAGCCTGCGCGCACACCTCACCGACATGGTTCACACGCATCAAACCCGCGGCGTGTCGCTTAGCCGAAGCATCTAGCTCCGCATCGCTCTCAGCGGCTTTGGGACCCGCCGGATTAGCTCTAGACGCTGTGATACCGCCACCTAAGACCAGCAAGGCCACATCGAGCTCTGCGATAAAAGGGTCAAGTAGCCCCTGTCTTCGGATAAAACGCGGCGGGATCAGCGAGGGGTGTATGGTAGTCGTGGAGGTAGGAGTAGGATGGATGTCATGCGTTGTCATGAAACATTCCTTGCAGCAAGAGTCTTTTGATATGTTACCGCTCTTAGCAAAAAGGGCTCTTCATGACCCTGCGACGACAAAGCTAAAATCGAGGACTTAGTCGCTTAAATCGACCAAAATAGGCGGCAACCGTTTATCATTCTTGCTTCAACGAGAGGGATTTGAAATGGAAGTGAAAATTGATTGGGGCGGTCCAGATGGCATGCTCTTTGTCGGACAAACTGGCACAGGCCACATTGCGGCAATGGATGGTGCCCCGGAAGGCGGCGGACACAACCTCGCACCACGCCCAATGGAACTATTGCTTGTCGGGACAGGTGGTTGCACTGCCTACGACGTTGTCCTGATTTTGAAACGTGGCCGTCATGCTATTTCGGGCTGCTCAGTCAAGCTGCAAGCCGAGCGCGCTGACACGGATCCTAAAGTCTTTACAAGTATTCACTTTGTGTTCACTGTGACGGGCCACAACCTGCCACGCGCTGCGGTCGAGCGCGCCATCGCACTGTCGCATGAGAAATACTGCTCAGCCTCCGCCATGCTTGCGCATAGCGCCGAAATCACCTGGTCCGCAGATATTGTGGATACAGCCTCCCCTCCCTCGACTAGCCCATAAAGAGTCACCCGCGCGATGAACCAGTACGAAACCTTTATGCAGCACGTCTACACCACAGGCGTGAATAAAACCGATCGCACCGGCACAGGGACCCGTTCGGTCTTTGGCTATCAAATGCGTTTTGATCTGTCGAAAGGCTTTCCTTTGGTCACGACAAAAAAACTCCACACCCGCAGCATTTTTGTCGAGTTGCTCTGGTTTTTACGCGGCGACTCCAATGCTCGCTGGTTACAAGAGAACGGTTGTTCGATTTGGGATGAGTGGGCACGCGAAGACGGCGATCTCGGTCCAGTCTATGGCGTGCAATGGCGTTCTTGGCCTACGCCTGATGGCGGACATGTCGATCAGATCTCGCAAGTACTCGAACAAATTCGCAAGACACCAGACTCTCGTAGATTGATTGTTTCTGCCTGGAACGTAGGCGAAATCAAAAATATGGCGCTGCCGCCATGTCATGCCTTTTTCCAGTTTTATGTCGCAGATGGCAAACTCTCCTGCCAACTGTATCAGCGCAGCGCTGACATCTTCCTCGGTGTGCCATTCAATATCGCCAGCTATGCGTTACTTACGCATATGGTTGCTCAGCAATGCAAGCTTGAGGTGGGTGATTTTGTCTGGACGGGTGGTGACTGCCATATCTACAGCAATCACTTTGAACAAGTTGAGCTTCAACTCTCACGCGCGCCCAACCCCTATCCCACGCTCACGATCCAACGAAAGCCCGAGTCACTCTTTGACTATCGCTATGAGGACTTCGTGATAGAAAATTATGCGCATCACCCGCATATCAAAGCACCGGTTGCGGTTTAACGACCGCAAGATACCCACGCTCAAAAGGCCCGAATCGCATGCAGCTCTCCCTGATCGTCGCCTATGCACTGAATCACGTGATTGGGCGGGACAACGCCCTTCCCTGGAAACTACCCAGCGACTTGGCGCATTTCAAACGCACCACGCTTGGACATCCAGTCATTATGGGCCGCAAGACTTGGGAGTCGCTCGGCAGACCCTTGCCAGGACGACGCAACATTGTCATTTCTAGAAACTCACATTACGAAGCAATGGGCGCACACTGCGTCACGAGCCTCGCACAAGCCATCGAGGCCGTTCAGGATGTCGATCAAGCCTTTGTCATTGGTGGCGCACAAATCTATCAAGAGGCCCTGCCTTTTGCCCAACAAGTCATCGCAACAGAAGTCCAGGCAGACATTCAAGGCGATGCATTCTTTACGCCGTTAGATAAAAACCAGTGGACAGAAATATCCAGAACACATCACTTACCTGAGAATGGTTTGTCCTTTGATGTGGTGCAATACACCAAGGCCAGAGTCTGAAGGTCGTGAAAGAAATGAAAAAGAAACTCATCATCACCGCGGTAACGTTGCTTGTCCTCATTGCGGCCTACAGTGGTGCGAGTCTATGGTCAGGGTTCCGCATCCAAGCCCAGTCTTATGCTGCGGTCGATGCCGTCAACCTCTACCTTGCGCGCACCTGGTCTGATCAGGTACGTGTATCAGCGCGTGATTACCAACGCGGCATTTTTTCCAGTCATGCGTCCTATGTGCTGACGTTTCTATCTAAGCAAGACTCCGGCACAGCAGTCAAACGCGAAATCCTCTTTGACAACCATATTTCACACGGTCCATTCCCTCTCAAAAATTTACTTGCTGGCGATTTTTCTGCCGTGGGTGCACTGATTGATACAAACACCGTTCCAACGCCATGGAGCGAAGGTCTCTTCAATATAGGCACGGGCCGTTCGTTGGTGGTGGGGCAAACACGCGTTAGCGCCAATGGGGTCGCAAAACTGCTTTGGACTGCAGCACCCGTCGATTTTCGCCAAGACGCCTTACGCGTGCAATTTGGTGGTGCCCAGTTCAAAGCAGAAATTGGCCCACGCTTGCGAAGCAGAAAAGGCGAATTAGTCCTCGACTCACTGAATGCGACGGATGGCCTCACCACCTTTGATCTAAAAGGCGTCAAACTCGACACGGATGTGCAGACGGGTGCCTTGGGATTACCGCTCGGCATCAATAAGCGTGACATCGCCCGTCTGACCTGGGCTTCTGTCAACGGTCCGACTGTCGAGCTTGAAAAAATTAAATTCCGTAGCGAACTATCTCTTGATGAATCAGAAGTGAGCGGCGAGACACGTATTGATATCGGCTCACTGAGCTTTGCTCAAAAGAAACTGGGGGCCTTCAAGCTAGCTGTGACTTACGATAAGCTCAATGATCGCGCGCTCAACCCCCTCTTGGAGCTTTACAGCCGCACATTCATGCGCCAGATCAGTCATATTCTGACGCCAGAAGCGATTAGCGCAACAGAAGTAAAAAAATTCTGGCTTCAATTTCACGGACTACTCAAAAATAGTCCGTCCATCCGTATAGAGCCACTCCTCTGGGAAACACCTGCAGGCAAGAGTCAACTTACTCTCAGCTCAGCGCTCAAGCCTGTGGAGCTTGCAAATGGCGGTATTGGCCTTCGCGAAAACCTAATCGACACACTTGACGCGACACTCACGATTTCTCAGCCGATGGTCAACGCTCTTGTCTTGCAGTCCTTTCAAACGCCTGGGTCGAGCCCCGCAAAAGCCAAGGGTCTCGCAGATCGTGAGTCAAGAAGACTAGTAGAGTTGGCAGCGCAACTAAAATTGGGTCGCGTGCAAAACGGCAAACTTGTCAGTCAGTTCAACGTGCAAGACAACGAACTCAGGATTAATGGCCAACGTACACCAGCCGAACCTCTCTTGAAACTGCTGAGTACCTTTGTCCCTCACCCATGGCTAGCCATTCAGGCGTCGGCTGCTCAAGTGGGTACAGACGAGGCATCTTCTCTTCAGCACTTAGATCCTGAAGTACTGGCGGCTATCTTGAGTGATGCTGATTTTAAATACCAGGAAACAAGAAATGCCGATGGCGACTTAGTTCTTAAAGTCGCTCCGAGTGACTTAGGCGCGAATAGCGTCGAGATCATCTTTAGTGGCTGCCGCAAAGATCCGACCTGCGAAGATGTTTTGCTCCGAGCCACCTATCCGACCAAACAAACTGCCCCGCTCAAGTTTGTCAATGACTGGAATCTTCGTAACCGCTGGGCACGTGTCTTTCTCAATGAAGCGAACACTCCCATTTTAGAAATGGACATTAGCGCGTATGGCGGCATCGGACAGGATGCTATCGAGGGTATGGTCAGCACCTTCTTTAAACTTGTCAGGGATTTTTCAACTGAACTCAAGGCCGCTGAAAAAGCGGCCATTGACGCGGCGGAAAAAACTGCCGCAGAAGCGAATGCAGCCGTGAAGCAAGCACCCACAGTTGCACCGAGCACCATACCTTCGAACTGAGACGTGCAAAACGACGCACCAAAAATCAACTAGATTTTGAGGTGCTCATTTTAAGTACTCAGCGCATGCGCTCAGCACTCTGGCGAATTGGCGATCACCTAATGGTGATCGCCGTGGTTTCAATTACACCTGCTCAGCGTAGGCCTCAATCGGCAAACACGAACACACCAAGTTACGATCACCCCAAGCGTTATCCACGCGGCCAACGGGTGGCCAATACTTGGTGTCGCGCAAGCTTGCAACTGGATAGGCCGCTTGCTGGCGAGGATAGTCGTGGTGCCACTCCTCGGCCAACAACATCTTGGCAGTATGCGGTGCATTTTTCAATACGTTATCGCTCTTGTCGCGCTCGCCACACTCGACTTGAGCAATTTCTTTGCGAATCGAAATCATGGCCTCGATAAACCGATCCAACTCAGCCAAACCTTCTGACTCTGTTGGCTCAACCATCAAGGTCCCTGCGACCGGAAAGCTCATGGTCGGCGCATGAAAACCATAATCCATTAAGCGTTTGGCAATGTCTTCGGCACCAATGCCTGAGGCTTCCTTGATTGGATTCATATCCAGGATGCACTCGTGCGCCACGCGATTGTTACGACCGGTGTACAGCACGGGATAATGATCCCCCAACCGACGAGCCACATAGTTGGCGCTCAAAATGGCGACCTCGGTTGCGCGACGCAAGCCTTGTGCGCCCATCAACGAGATGTAGACGAAAGGAATGGGCAAAATGCTCGCAGAGCCGAAGGGCGCAGCCGACACAGGCCCCACCGGCATACCATTGGCCATCACGCCCTTCTCGCTCACCACGCCAGGCAAAAAGGGCGCAAGGTGTGCACGCACACCTACCGGTCCAACACCTGGTCCACCGCCACCGTGTGGGATGCAGAAGGTTTTGTGCAAGTTGAGGTGAGACACATCCGAGCCAAACTTGCCTGGCTGAGCCACACCCACCATGGCGTTCATATTGGCGCCGTCCATATACACCTGACCGCCAGCCTCGTGAATCAGATCACAAATCGTCGTAATCGATTCTTCAAATACGCCATGCGTGGAAGGGTATGTCACCATCAACGCAGCCAAACGATCACCGACCTTGGCGATTTTGGCTTTGAGATCCTCGAGATCGACGTTGCCGTGCGCATCGGAGCCGATGACAACCACGTCCATCCCCACCATATTGGCAGAGGCTGGGTTGGTCCCATGCGCCGAAGCAGGAATCAGACAGACATCACGTTGGTGCTGCCCGTTGGCGCGGTGATAGGCACGAATGGCGAGTAAGCCTGCGTATTCGCCCTGCGCACCAGAGTTAGGTTGCAAACTGATTGCGTCGTAACCAGTAATTTCGCAGAGGTCCTTGGACAAGCGCTCAATCATGGTCTGATAACCACGCGTCTGGTCTGCAGGCGCGAAAGGATGAATTGCAGCAAACTCTGGCCAAGTGACCGGAATCATCTCGACAGTCGCGTTAAGCTTCATCGTGCAAGAACCGAGCGGGATCATCGTGCGATCTAAAGCTAAATCCTTGTCGGACAGCTTGCGCAGGTAACGCAGCATGTCTGTCTCAGACTGAATACTTGAAAAAACAGGATGGCTGAGAATGGCTTGCTTGCGATGAACGCTGGCGGGGAGGCCAGGTAAACCATTGATGTCGAGCGACAATGTTGGCGAAGCCTTGCCTAACGCACCGGCTAGAACGGCGAGCAACTGCTCAAGATCCTCAAGCGTTACCGTTTCATCAAGCGAAATACTCAGCTGAGTAGCGCTGACGCTTCGCAAATTAATGCGCGCCGCGCGGGCTGCTTTGAGCACAGCCTCTGTCTGCGCACCCGTTTCAAGTAACAGCGTATCAAAAAAGGTGGCGTTTGCCACGTTGATGCCGAGCGCAGTGATTGCCTGCTTGAGAATCGCGGTCGATTGATGCACACGTGTTGCAATCGATTGAATCCCTTTAGGACCATGCCACAACGCGTACATGCTAGACATCACCGCCAATAAAACCTGTGCGGTGCAAATGTTCGACGTAGCTTTCTCACGGCGAATATGTTGTTCGCGCGTCTGCAGAGCCAAACGCAAGGCCCGATTGCCTTGGGCGTCTTTGGAGACCCCCACGAGACGACCTGGCATATTGCGCTTGAACGCATCCTTGCACGCCATAAAGCCCGCATGCGGACCACCAAAACCAAACGGCACACCAAAACGTTGTGCAGAGCCAATCGCAATATCTGCGCCCCAATGACCAGGCGGCTCAAGCAGCGCCAGCGCCAGCAGGTCCGTCGCACAGGCTACTACGCCGCCCTGCGTGTGCACCTGTTCGGCGAGGGCGCGATAGTCTGCGACTGCGCCTAAGGAATGAGGGTATTGCACGAGCAAACCGAAACATGCGGGTACGCCCTCGGATTCGTCTCCCACGATCACGTCAATATCTAAGCCATCCGCACGTGTGCGAATCACTTCGATCGTCTGTGGATGGCAGTGCTGCGAAACAAAAAAGACTTTGCTTTGCGCTGTCGAGGCACGGCGCGCGAGGGTCATCGCCTCGGCAGCGGCGGTCCCCTCATCGAGCAAGGAGGCGTTCGAAATATCCAGGCCCGTCAGATCCGCCACCATGGTTTGATAATTCAAAATCGCCTCAAGACGACCTTGCGCAATCTCTGGCTGATAGGGGGTGTAGGCGGTGTACCAAGCTGGATTTTCGAGGATGTTTCGCAGCACAACATTGGGCGTGTGCGTTCCGTAGTAGCCCTGTCCGATGTAGTTGCGAAACACTTGATTGTCGGCAGCAATTTTGCGCATTTCACCCAATACATCCGCCTCGGAGCGCGCGCCTGGGAGATCAAGCTCGCGAGTCATATGGATATTTGTGGGCACGACTTCACGCATCAGCGTGTCAAGATCCGCCGCACCGATGGCTGCGAGCATTTTTTGTTGATCTTGCTCACTCGGACCAATGTGGCGAGGAATAAATGCGTTCGAGGTATCTAAAGCTTGGGACATGGTGTTTGCCTTAACTTGCGTCAGCGACGGTTTGATAGCCTGCTGCATCGAGCAAACCATCAACATCTGCGGGGTTATTTGCCTTGATCTTAAAGATCCAGGTGCCATACGGGCTGGCATTGATGCTTTCAGGCGCGTCATTGAGCGCTTCATTAAAACCAACAATCTCGCCGGCGACTGGCGCGTAGATGTCTGAGGCCGCCTTCACGGACTCCACAACGCCTGCAGTCGCGCCTGCTGCGAGTTTGGCGCCGACTTTGACATCACCCACAAACACCAAATCACCGAGCTGCTCTTGGGCAGGTCCTGTAATACCAACGATCATCACATCGCCTTCGGCTTTGATCCATTCGTGGGTAGTTGCGTATTTACGATCGCTAGGAATGCTCATGAAAGTCTCCGAAAATTTATAAGGAATGCAGTGTCAAAGAATTGGTTTCAAAGAAGTAGTTTCAAAGAGTACGAATGAAATGAATACGATTTAAACGTTTCAACGCAAAGGCTAAGCGTGCGTGACCACCTGACCATTGCGGACGAAAGGCAACTGACACACCACGGCGGGTACCCATTTGCCGCGGATATCAATCTCAACCTGATCGCCTACGGCAATACCTTGAGGCAGTCGGCCAAAACCAACGGATACGCCCATGGTGGGTGACATCGTGCCGCTTGTGACCTCGCCCATCCCCTTGGCCGTGCGCACCCCCATATGGGCGCGCATGACGCCACGGTCTAAAAGCTTGAGGCCAATAAACACACGGGGATCTGCGAATTGCTCGATCGCCTCACGACCAATAAAGCGGCGCTCTGCATCCTTGAGAGAAACGGTCCAGGTTAAACCTGCCTGATTTGGATGAATCAACTCATCCATATCCTGACCATATAAATTCATGCCTGCTTCGAGGCGTAAGGTATCGCGCGCACCCAGGCCACAGGGCGCAACACCCTGTGCAGTCAGATCCTTCCAGAGTTGCTCAACCTCAGCGGCGGGGACGACAATTTCAAAACCGTCTTCGCCGGTGTAGCCTGTGCGCGCGACCATGATATCGCCCGGGAACTGTGCGCCAGAAAATACGCCGAGACTTTCTGTTGCGGCACGCCAAGCGGGACGCGTCGCCCACACTTTGGCTCGGGCATTCGGCCCTTGCACTGCGACCATGGCGAGATCGCGTCTGGGCGTCACGGTCACTTGAAAACCACCAGACACTGCGACACGCTGCATCCAGGCGATATCTTTGTTCGCTGTGCCGGCGTTGACGACCAAACGCCATTGTGTCGGTGTAAAAAAATAAACGATGAGATCGTCGATCACACCGCCCTGTGGATTCAACATACAGGAATAAAGCGCCTTGCCAGACTGAGTGAGTTTATTCACGTCATTGGCAATCAGCTTGCGTAAAAACGGTGTCGCATCGGCGCCGACCACATCCACATTGAGCATGTGCGAGACATCGAACATGCCCGCATCCCGTCGAACGGCATGGTGCTCTTCGATTTGCGAGCCGTAATTGACGGGCATCTCCCAACCACCGAAATCAACCATGCGCGCGCCCGCGGCAAGATGCACGCTGGCAAGAGGGGTGCGCTTTAAATCAGCAGACATAGAAACACTCCGACAGAGAAATAAGACAGTAGAAAGGTGCGGCACCTCAATCGCATGCGCTGGGCGCACGAAATTTGACTGGCGATCCGCCCCTCTGTCCTTTTGCCTGAGAGTTGCCCCGCAGTCTCGCGGGTGTGCACCTTCGGCGCCCGTTGTGACCCATTCAATGGGTCTCGGGTCTCTCCAGAGTGTTGTGCTGAACATTTTCAGTAGGAAAACGTTCAAGTCATGTTGCGGTATAGGGGGCCTGAGCGATTCTGGGCGAATTGCGCCTTCGGCGGCAAACAAAATCCAAACATGGACGTCTTTGCGCTCTCCCGCAATATGCGTTCACAGCTTACAAAGCATAACGCGAAAAGTGCGCCCGCGACAAGCCCGTCCTTGTCTCGGCTCGGGTATCTACCCCTTAACGATCAGAGGCTCCGCCCGCAGGCGACGCCGGACGCCCACGCCCACTGAAAGTTATAGCCACCCAGCCATCCCGTCACATCGACCGTTTCACCAATAAAATGCAGGCCAGGTACGTTTCGGGCTTGCATACTGCGCTGATCGAGCCCGCGCGTATCCACACCGCCCCGCATGACTTCGGCTTTTTTGTAGCCCGCCGTTCCGCTTGGCACGAGGGCCCAGGCCTGAATGCGCTGTGCTAAGTCCTTGAGGATACGATCTGGGGCATCGGCGAGTCTTGTCGTCGCTTGTTCGCCCAGCCACTGCTCCGCGAGACGCTTGGGCCATAGAGACGAAAGCACCGTCCCCAATTGTTGCTTGCCACCGACCTTTGCCTCGACCAGCTTGGCGGATACGTCTAGTCCTGGCGCTAAGTCCAACACGATCGCCTCACCGGGCTGCCAATAACTCGAAATTTGCAAAATACCGGGACCCGATAAGCCTCGGTGGGTGAATAAGACATCCTCGAGGAACTGCTGCGCACGACGCCCCGGGCCGGCACTCACTGTTGCCTGCAAGGCTACACCCGCGAGTGTGCCAAAAGGCGTCCATGCCTCCGCATCAAAGGTCAGCGGCACTAGCGCCGGGCGGGGCTCAATGACCTTGAGTCCGAACTGCCGGGCGAGTTTTAAGCCAAAATCTGTCGCACCAAGCTGTGGTATCGCCAGACCACCCGTGGCCACGACCAAATTACTCGCAAGAATGGGTCCTATGGAGGTATTTAAAGTAAAAATAGCGGCCCCCGCAGGCTCCTCACGCAAAATTTCCTTGACCTCGCACGGCATCCGCCACTGGACGCCCCCCTGATCGCACTCGACACGCAGCATCTCGATAATCGACTCGCTGCTATCGTCGCAAAAAAGCTGACCTTTGTGCTTTTCGTGCCAGGCAATGTCATGACGTCGCATCAGGTCAATAAAGTCCTGAGGGGTATAACTGGCCAACGCCGACTTACAAAAATGCGGATTGGCTGAGATGAAGTTCTCAGGCAGCACCTGTTTATTGGTGAAATTACAACGGCCACCACCCGAAATACGGATTTTTTCCGCCAGTTTACTGGCGTGATCCATCAGCACGACCGAGCGTCCTCGCTGCGCGGCGACCGCGGCACACATCATGCCCGCGGCTCCTGCACCAATGACCGCCACATCAAACTGCATACAAGCCCTCAGTCATACATATCGCTTGACGTCGCAAGCTCAGCATTGGTCTTCTATCAGGCAGTCGACGTAATAGCGCTTTTCACCATCGGGTAATACATCTTCACCCAAGCCGTGAATATATGTTTCAAAGGCAGGAAACATTTGATTGAACTCACGCGCAAACTGCAGGTATTGAACGATGGTTTTGTTGAAACGCTCACCAGGAATCAGCAAGGGAATACCGGGTGGATAAGGCGTCAACAACACGCCCGTCACTCGGCCTTCGAGTTGATCAATCGAAACGCGCTCGACCTCACGGTGCGCCATTCTGGCAAAGGCATCCGAGGGTTTGAGTGCCGGCACCATGTCACTTAAATACATCTCGGTCGTCAGACGCGCGACATCATGCTTGCGATACTGTTCGTGAATTTGTTGGCACAAATCGCGCAGCCCCATGCGCTCATAGCGCCGATTGCCCTTGCAAAAGTCGGGCAAGATACGCCACATAGGTTGATTGCGGTCGTAGTCGTCCTTGAACTGCTGCAAAGCCGTCAAGAGAGTATTCCAACGGCCTTTGGTAATACCAATCGTGAACATGATGAAAAAGGAATACAAGCCGGTTTTTTCAACCACCACGCCGTGCTCAGTCAAGTACTTTGACACGAGCGCTGCAGGCACACCGGTTTCACCAAAACTACCGGACATATCCAATCCTGGCGTGACAATCGTTGCCTTGATCGGATCAAGCATATTGAAGCCTTCGGCGAGATCACCAAAGCCGTGCCAATGATCATTGCCTTTGAGCATCCAGTCAGACTGTTCGCCCACGCCGTGCGCGGCCAGGTAATCAGGCCCCCAAACGGTAAACCACCAGTCATCATCCCCGTACTCGAGATCAACCTTGCGCATCGCACGGCGGAAATCAAGCGCCTCGCGAATACTTTCCTCAACTAAAGCCGTACCGCCTGGGGCTTCCATCATGGCCGCTGCCACGTCACAGGACGCGATGATCGCGTATTGCGGCGAGGTGGACATATGCATCAAGTAGGCTTCGTTAAAAATGTTGCGATCGAGCTTGCGTGTCTCAGATTCCTGAACAATGATCTGAGAAGCTTGCGAGATCCCAGCCAGCAGCTTGTGTGTCGAGTGGGTGGCAAACACCATTGCTTTCGGGCTGCGCGGACGTCCTGCGCCGATGGCATGCATATCCTGATAAAAGCTATGGAAGGCCGCGTGAGGCAACCAGGCCTCATCGAAGTGGAGCGTATCCACGAGATTGCCGAGTTTTGCCTTAATCGTCTCGACGTTATAAATCACGCCGTCATAAGTGCTTTGCGTCAAGGTCAAAATACGGGGGTTTTTATTTTTGACCTTGCGGGCAAAGGGATTCGCATCGATTTTTTTCTGGATATTTTCTGGCTCGAATTCCTCAAGGGGAATCGGCCCGATGATGCCCATGTGATTGCGCGTTGGGCGCAAAAACACTGGGATCGCCCCCGTCATCGTGATTGCATGCAAAATCGATTTGTGACAGTTGCGATCCACCACCACAATGTCATCTGCCGCGACGTTGGCGTGCCAAACGACTTTGTTAGACGTCGAGGTGCCGTTGGTGACGAAATAACAATGATCAGCGTTAAAAATCCGCGCGGCATTGAGCTCGGACTCAGCAATAGGGCCAGTATGGTCAAGCAGCTGACCGAGTTCGTCCACGGCATTACAAACGTCGGCGCGCAACATGTTTTCGCCGAAAAACTGGTGAAACATTTGACCAACGGGGCTCTTTAGGAAGGCCACGCCGCCCGAGTGTCCGGGGCAATGCCAGGAGTAAGAACCATCCTGCGCATAGTTGACCAGCTCACGGAAAAACGGCGGGGCCAGGCTGTCGACATAGCTGCGGGCTTCGCGGATGATGTGACGCGCCACAAACTCAGGCGTGTCCTCAAACATGTGAATGAAACCATGCAGTTCGCGCAAAATATCATTTGGGATGTGCTCGGCCGTCCGTGTTTCGCCGTAGAGATAAATCGGTATATCTGCGTTGCGAAAACGTAATTCGCCGATAAATACGCGGAGATTTTTAATCGCACCTGCGACATCCTCGGGAGAGTCCACATCGAATTCTTCATCGTCAATGGAGAGGATAAACGCACTGGCACGACTTTGTTGCTGGGCAAAGGAACTCAAGTCACCGTAGCTAGTGACACCAATGACCTCCATGCCTTCGGCCTCGATGGCCGTTGCAAGAGCGCGAACCCCCAAACCCGAAGCGTTCTCGGAGCGGTAGTCCTCATCAATAATGAAGATAGGGAAGCGAAATTTCATCCGGAGGACTCCGCAGAGAATAGTTGCAAGTTGGCGCCGAGCAACATACTCAGCGCACAGGAATAAATAAAAGCATCACACACGCACACTACAAAACAGTGTCAACAAAGCGGTGGCATGTATCCGTGCTTAGGTGCGCGGCAGTGTGACACCAAGTTGCCCTTGATACTTACCACCCCGATCCTTGTAAGAGGTCGAGCAAATCTCGTCACTTTCAAAAAACAGCATCTGCGCGCAACCTTCGCCTGCGTAGATTTTCGCTGGGAGCGGCGTGGTGTTGGAAAACTCAAGCGTGACATGGCCCTCCCACTCAGGCTCAAGAGGTGTCACGTTGACGATGATGCCGCAACGCGCATACGTGCTCTTGCCAAGACAAATGGTCAGCACGCTACGGGGAATCCGGAAATATTCGACCGTGCGCGCGAGCGCAAAGGAGTTAGGGGGGATGATACAAATATCACCATGAAAATCGACAAAGGATTTTTCGTCGAAATTTTTGGGGTCGACAATCGTCGAGTTGATATTAGTGAAAATTTTGAATTCGTTCGCACAGCGCACGTCGTAGCCGTAGCTGCTGGTGCCATAACTCACAATTCGTCCTGAGTCGTTCGAACGTACTTGACCAGGCTCGAAGGGTTCGATCATCCCGTCGCTTTGGGCCATGCGGCGAATCCAGTTGTCGCTTTTGATGCTCATTAAACAAGCGCCTCAAATTTAAAAGTCGAGAGCGCGAATTTTACCCCTTGTAGGGACTGATCAGACCTTACAAGGGTAGTAAAACCAAATCTATGTGCGTTTAACAGCAATCACGCCAAACTTATCGCTCAAATCCTTTGGCAAAGTGTCCACTTTGGCTGCGACTCTGGCGGCAATCTCACCATAAAGCTTGGCCGCTTCACTGCCAGGGTCTGAGAGAACCGTCGGTTTACCGGCATCTGCGCCGACCCGAATCGCCATCGACAAGGGCAGCGCCCCCAACCATGACACCTTGTACTGGTCCGCCATACGTTGCCCGCCGCCCTCGCCAAAGATGTGCTCGGCATGTCCGCACTGACTACAAACGTGAATCGCCATGTTTTCGATCACGCCCAGCACCGGGATATTGACCTTTTCGAACATGCGCAAGCCTTTGCGCGCATCCAAAAGAGCCAGATCTTGGGGTGTTGTCACAATCACGGCCCCAACGACAGGAACTTTTTGCGCTAAGGTCAAGGCGATGTCACCTGTGCCCGGAGGCATATCGATGATCAGATAATCCAAGTTATCCCAGTTGGTCGACCGCAATAACTGCTCAAGCGCCTGAGTGACCATCGGACCGCGCCAAATGGCAGGATTGTCCTCGCTGATCATAAAGCCGATCGAATTGGTCTGAATACCGTGCCCCACGACTGGGCTCATCGTTTTTCCATCTGCGCTGTCAGGGCGCTCCGACACCCCCAATAATGTGGGGACGCTGGGGCCGTAAATATCCGCATCCAACAAACCAACTCGGGCGCCCTCTGCCTGGAGCGCGAGTGCGAGATTGACCGCAGTCGTGCTCTTGCCCACCCCACCCTTTCCCGAGGCAACGGCAATAATATTGCGTATGCCCGGTACCAACGCCACCCCAGGCTGTACGGCATGGGCGATAATCTTGCTCGAGATCGCGACCTCGGCTTGAGCGATCCCCGCAGCCTGGAGGGCTTCGAGCAACAGGCTGCGCAAAGACTCAAACCGGCGGGCGGCGGGGTAGCCCAAGACCACCTGGATACTGACGCGACCGTTAGCGATCTGTATCTGCGTGTCTTTGACGGCCCGACTCAGCGAGACACCTGTTACTGGATCGAGAACCTGCTCAAGCACTGCCCGGACGTCTACTAGCGCTACACTCATTGCAATTCCTCTGCTATCTTTGTTTTTATTTAAACCACGGTATCAAAATGATTGAACTACTTCGCCGCATTATCCGCTTTGCCGTGGTCATCGTGGTGGGTTTCCTCGGGCTGGTGATGGCACTCATCCTGACTTTTTCCACCCTTATTGCGATTATGTTTTTGCTGGTCATTGCCCGCTTGCGCGGCAAACCCTTCGAAGCCAAAGAATACTGGATGGCGCGCAGATCCGGACGCAAGTCCACGTCATCGCAGGGTTCTTTGAACGCAAAAGACGTCACAGATGTCGAATCCCGAGACGTCCGCTAAGTTAATCTGATCAGCCAGCCTGATAGATCAGCCCAGCTGACAAACCTGCTTGACCGGCCTGCGCCCGACGCACACTGCTCTAAAATGATCATATTGATCTCAATGTCCACCTAAGCTTCCTTTTACTCATGTCCCGAACTATTTTTGTCACGACCGCGCTGCCCTATGCCAATGGCTCCTTTCACATTGGCCACATCATGGAATACATCCAGGCAGATATCTGGGTGCGCGCAATGCGGATGGCGGGGCATACGGTGCACTTTGTTGGGGCTGACGACACGCACGGCGCACCCATTATGCTTAAAGCTGAGGCCGAGGGCATTACGCCACAGCAGCTGGTAGCCCGCATTGCAGCGGAACGCCCGCAGTATCTGCAAGGCTTCCATATTGAGTTTGATCATTGGCACTCGACCGATTCGCCCGAAAACGTTGAGCTATCCCAAGGGATTTACCGCAAGCTGCGCGAGGCCGGCCTCATCGAAACGCGAGAGATCGAGCAGTTTTTTGATCCGGTCAAAGGCATGTTTTTGCCGGATCGTTACATTAAAGGCGAATGTCCAAAATGTCATGCCAAAGATCAGTACGGCGACTCTTGCGAGGCCTGTGGAGCCGTCTATGCGCCCACCGACCTGATTGAGCCCTACTCGACGCTGACACAAGCGCGCCCCATTCTGAAAAGCTCAGAACACTTTTTCTTTAAGCTCTCCGACCCGCGTTGCGTCAAGTTTTTACAAGACTGGACCACAGGGACAAATGCGCAAGGTCACAAACGCCTCCAGTCCGAAGTGCTTGCCAAAACCCGCGAATGGCTCGGGCATGGCGAGGGCGACGACCAAGTCAACTTGGGCGACTGGGACATTTCACGCGACGCGCCTTATTTCGGTATCGAAATCCCTGATGCGCCGGGCAAGTATTTTTACGTCTGGCTTGATGCGCCTGTCGGTTATCTTGCCTCGCTTAAGGCTTACTGTGCCAAGCTCAGCATCGATTTTGACACGCTGCTGACACCCGGTAACACAACGGAGCAAGTGCACTTTATTGGCAAAGACATCGTCTATTTTCACGCACTGTTCTGGCCCGCCATGCTGAAGTTTGCCGGTCGCAAAACACCTGACCAGCTGAATGTTCATGGCTTTATCACCGTCAGCGGTGAAAAAATGTCAAAAAGCCGTGGCACGGGAATTTCACCGCTTCGTTACCTGCAATTGGGTATGAACGCCGAATGGATGCGCTATTACATCGCAGCCAAACTCAACGCTCGCGTCGAAGACATTGACTTTAACCCCGACGATTTTGTCGCGCGCGTCAACAGCGATCTGGTGGGTAAATACATCAACATCGCCAGCCGTGCGGCCAATTTCATCAGCAAGTATTTTGATGGTCAGCTCGCCTATCCTGCCGACACCGCCTTGGCGGCGCACTGGACGCTGGCGGCCGACGCTGTTCGCAATGATTTGGAAACCCGCGAATACGGTCGTGCGATTCGTGAAATCATGGCACATGCCGATCAGATCAACCAAGCCTTTGACGCCGCTCAACCTTGGCTGATTGCCAAAGGCCTGGCTGATGCAGACCCCGCACAACGCGCGGCGCTCCAGCATATTTGCTCGACAGCACTGGCAGGCTTTAAAGCCTTGACGGTCATGCTCACGCCCATTTTGCCTGTGCTGGCCCAACGGGTCGCGCAAGAACTTTTTGGTTTGTCGCGTAGCTTTGTGTGGTCCGATGCCGGCGAGCTACCCGCACACATCAGCCCCTTTAAACACCTGATGCAGCGTGTCGAGCCCGCGATGCTCGATGCATTGTTTGAGCCGCCCGCCGAGACTGCAGCCAAAGATAAGCCTAAGTCAGTCGCGGTTGTCGGCGCTGCAACCGTAACCACTGCATCCGCAGAATCTTTAAGCTCTCAATCAGCGGTCTCGGATGGGCTAACGCCAGGTGGCGAACCCATCGCGGCCACCATTAGCATCGATGACTTCCTCAAGGTCGATATGCGGGTCGCGCGGATTGTTGACTGTGCGCGCGTAGAAGGTTCGACCAAACTACTGCAACTGACGCTCGACCTCGGTGAGGGACGGCATCGCAATATTTTTTCAGGGATTCAGTCTGCGTATGAACCTGAGCAACTCAAGGGTCGCCTGACTGTTGTGGTGGCCAACCTTGCGCCGAGAAAAATGAAGTTTGGTGTATCTGAGGGCATGGTGCTCTCAGCGAGCCACTTTGACTCAAAGACCCAACCAGGGATTTACGTCTTGGATCCTGAGAGCGGTGCACAACCCGGTATGCGAATTCGCTGAATGCGCGTCCCCGCCAGCCACTACTAAACCAGTGGTTGCGGTGCCAGCGCTGAGTCAACCGTCCGGCGCTCATCAAAGACAAAGCAATTGCCCTGATAGCCCACGCCACCAGTTTTCTCGAAGTATTTGAGGATGCCGCCGTCCAACTGGTAGACGTTTTCAACGCCCACTTCACCCATAAAAATAGCGGCTTTTTCGCAACGGATGCCACCGGTGCAAAAACTGATAACTGTCTTGCCGGCGAGCTCTTCTTTGTGAGCAAGCAAGGCCTGAGGGAACTCGGTGAACTTGGTCAGGTTCAAACTCATCGCACCCAGGAACGTGCCGGCTTCGACTTCAAAATCATTACGTGTGTCGAGAAAGACAACCGGACGTCCCGCATCATCATGGCCATCGGTGAGCCAGCGAGCTGCCGTCTGCGCATCCACTGCGGGCGCACGCCCCGCCTCGGGACGAATCGCGGGATGATTCATACGGATAATTTCACGCTTGATTTTGACCAGCATTTTCTTGAAGGGCACGTCTTGCGAGGTACTGAACTTTGCCTCGAGATCGTCAAAAGCAGGATCCTCGCGCAGCCAGTCTAAAAATTGGTCAATATTTTGCTGTGTCCCAGCCAAAAACAAGTTGATGCCTTCTGGCGTCAACAATACGGTGCCTTTGAGGACATTGGCTTGGGCTTGCGCCAACAGTGCGAGTCGGCGCGTTTCGAGATCGTCAAGAGAAACGAATTTGTAAGCGGCGATATTGATAGTCTGAGTCATCGTTTAAGAATTATAACCACTACAATATCGCTATGAATATCGTTCTCAATGGCCATCCCAAGACTATGTCTGGCCCCACTTCTGTCGCCGCGCTCCTTGACGCGCTCGGCTACACAGGCAAACGCATTGCGGTCGAACGCAACGGCGAAATTGTTCCAAAAAGCACCTATGCGGGTACACAGCTCGAGGCTGGCGATCGCCTGGAAATTGTTGTCGCTGTTGGAGGCGGTTAATCATGCACCCTTCGCATATCCGCAGTTTCGTCAACCGCCGCAGTCATATGACCAAGGGTCAACAAGAAGCGCTTGATGCGTTTTTAAGCAAGTGGTCCATTGCTTATCGACCGAGCTTGCTGAACTTGACCGAAGCTTTTGGATGCCCTGCCCCGACCATCCTTGAGATCGGTTTTGGTATGGGCGAGACCACTGAACAAATCGCGCTCGCCAGACCGCAAGATCATTTTCTGGGGGTCGAGGTATTCAATGCGGGCGTGGGTGCCATGCTCAAACGCATTGAAGCCTCAGCACTCACTAACGTGCGCTTGATTCAGCACGATGCAGTCGAAGTCTTGCGCGATATGATCGCCCCCGCAACACTCTCGGGCGTGCATATTTATTTTCCAGATCCCTGGCCAAAAAAACGTCACCATAAACGTCGTTTGATTCAACCACCCTTGATCGAGCTCTTGGCCAGCAGAATGGCGCCAGGCGCTTACATTCACTGCGCAACAGATTGGGAGCACTATGCGCACCAGATGCTCGACGTCCTCTCCGGAGAAGGATCGCTTTCGAACACCTGCGAGGGGTTTTCACCCAGGCCGGACTATCGTCCTCTGACAAAGTTTGAAAACCGAGGTTTGCTTCTCGGTCATGGCGTATGGGATCTGATTTTTAAAAAGAAAGGCTAATGCTCGGGCTGGGACCACTGAGGGCCACTACGGGCCAAAACCCGCTGCCCTAACGTCCGAAACCACCGAGCTTGCCAAGGCCTTTCATACCGCCCATGGCACGCATCATCTTGGCCATGCCACCTTTTTTCATTTGTTTCATCATGCCCTGCATCTGCTCAAACTGATTGAGCATACGGTTGACCTCTTGGACAGGCACACCCGCGCCCGCAGCGATACGACGCTTGCGCGAAGCTTTGAGCAAATCAGGCTTGGCGCGTTCGAGCGGGGTCATGGAGTTCAAAATGCCCTCAGTCCGTCGTAACTGTTTTTCTGCCTGGCCGCCTTGTAACTGACCAGCTGCTTGCGAAAACTGCGCAGGCAATTTGTCAAGCAGGGAGCCCATATCACCCATCTTTTTGACCTGTGCGAGTTGATCGCGGAAATCATTCAGATCAAACTTGTCGCCGGACTTCATCTTGGCAGCAAGTTTTTGCGCCTCGCCAATATCGATATTTTTTTGCGCTTGCTCGACCAGCGATACGATATCGCCCATGCCCAAGACACGCTGAGCCATGCGCTCAGGGTGGAAAGGCTCGAGACCATCCAGCTTTTCAGACACACCGACAAACTTGAGGGGTTTACCGGTCACATGACGCACCGACAAGGCGGCACCACCGCGTGCATCGCCATCGAGCTTGGTCAGGACCACGCCGGTCAAAGGTAAGGCCTCACCAAAGGCTCGCGCGGTATTGACCGCATCTTGACCCTGCATTGCATCGACCACAAACAAAGTTTCGATCGGCTTGAGCAGGTCATGCAAGGCGCGAATTTCGCGCATCATGGCTTCGTCGATACCCAGACGTCCGGCCGTATCAACGATCAGCACATCGAAATGATGACGACGGGCGTAATCGATCGCATGGCGGGCGATCTCCTCGGGCTTCTGTGTCGCATCTGAAGCGA
>Ga0247839_1001210_pt1 | contig 44150 bp, 36 predicted proteins | sample LaCruzMarch2015__6_FD_192405 | JGI IMG/M metagenome (GOLD analysis project Ga0247839, IMG submission 192405) | Freshwater microbial communities from meromictic Lake La Cruz, Castile-La Mancha, Spain - LaCruzMarch2015_16m | ecosystem: Environmental > Aquatic > Freshwater > Lake | place: Spain... | reverse complement strand
ACAGGACCCGGCTTACGATTTGCCCTTTTTATTTTCATTAATATGAAGTTGAGTATACGCGCTAGTTCTAATAGAAAATTCTAAACTTAAAAACAAGAATTTATTAGCTAATATTAGAAAAACCGTTTGGCCTTGAATTTCTAGGTTTTTACTGTCGTGTGGATTTGTTATTTAATCCACTTTTGTATGCCTTACTTTATAATAATGAATTGGAAAACCTAATGTAAATGCCAATCCAATACCAACCCAAACGTCCTTAAATTCAAATTTATATAATAAGTATATAAATAGAAAAGTAAATGTCAAGAGTAAAAAAACACTGACATTATTTTTTATTGAAGAAAGAAAAATGGTAGGAGCAATAAAACTTATAAAAGCAATAAAAATCTGCCAAAAAGAATACTGATTTTCAATACTCAAGATAATTAAAGCGGTAGAAATTAATGACACAATAATTCCAATAATTAACTTCATTTTTATTTATTTATGTAAATACTTATTTCAATGATCCTTAACACTATTTAAAAAAGTGAAGATCCGTAAATTGTTTTCAATGTTTAGCTCAAATTCTAACTTATTAGTTACACCCTTTTCTATCACTTGAAAAGAATGATATTTTATCCAAAGATGCATTTGCTTGTCTTCAAAATCATATCCTTTCAATTCCCCTTTTGTGCAAGTTGGTTGAATAAAAATATAGACTTATCAGGCTATTTTCTTTTGAACAATATAATCTCCATTTTTCTTTTGAACCTCCAGCATTTTGGACTTTTAAAATTAAAGTAGTTTTCATTTTGAGAATTACTACTAACTTATAAGGTACATAAACCATAAAAATATTGCACCAAATAATCCAAAAACAATTAGTTTTACAATTAAAGCTATATTGTGCACTTTTTCAAATTCAGGAGCTTGGTAAGATGGATTTCCCTTTTTAATTTTATTAATTAATAATTCTCTTTTCTTTACGGCATCTAAATTACCTAATTTGGAAATAGTGTGATTTTCCCATTGTTTTGTTTTAAAATTATAATCATGAAATGCAATTTTCTCATTCGTTAGAATTAACACTATTTTTTTTAGTATGCTATAATCAGGATTTGCCATGAGTTCAAAAGATGTTTCCATCGTTTCAATTATGTCTTTTATACGAATACAAGCTTCTTTGGAATAAGCAGGAATTTGAGAATTACCATGACTTATTGTAGTGTCGGGTCTCAAAGCGTAAAACTTAATACTACTGGCTAAAAACAAATTTTGTCCTATGTTATCTGCTGTTTCGGCATAAGTTTCAGAATTAGGATCATTTTCTTTAGAGGCGTTCAAAAATGTTTTAATTTCTCGTGCGTTTGAATTTGTGATTTTATCTTCATATAAAAAATTTATACTTCTCCAAAAAGCACATATTGCTTTGTTTTCCCATAACGCACCGATTGACGGATCTATTTCTAATGCTTTGTTGCAATAATCATATCCCTCATTATAATTTCCTGCACGAATTGCCTTTTGTAATATTTCAACGTAGTTATTTAATTTATCAAAATTATCTTGAGAAAAATTTCCTTGAGAAGTTGGAACTGGTTTAGGTCTAAGTATTTTATTGTTTGTTCCACAATATTCACAGTTGATTTCGTCTTTTCCTTGAAAATCTGAAAGTGATGCGCCACAGCTAGCGCAGTTTAATGCTGTTAATTCTAATTTGTTCATAGATTTATATTATTCGTTTTTTATTTTTTTAATTAATAAGTCACAGACTTCTCTTGTATTTAATTGAGCAACTCTTCCTTCTTTTTTATCTGATACCCCACAATCTTTAGCTGCTGCCATACTATTTACTAATCCGTAAATTTGATATTCATAATTCGCATTTTTATCATCGTAATATCTGTGAATGATATAGGTTTTATTTGATTGTGAGGTTGTTTGATAAACTTCATATTTCAAACCTTTGTTTTTTTCTCTCATATCTGTTTTAATAATTCTTTCTTTTTCTCATCAAATTCAACTTGAGTTAAGGCTCCTAAATCAAGTAATTCCTTCAGTTGTTTTAATTTATCTGTTACACTTTCTGAAGCTTGCCCATTCACGCTTTGTTGAATCATATTTGGCAACATCATTCCCATTCCCATACCAGCACCTAAACCCATTGCACTACCAACTTCACCTTGGTTCTTTGCTGCATCGCCCAAAGAATCTGCAATTTTTAATTTCATGTATTGATCCAAATTACCAACAGCATTCATTCCTGTTCGTGTATCTATCATTTTTTGTACCTCATCAGGCACAGTTACAGATTGCACATAAAAATCGTGAAGACTAAGACCGAGGCCTTCAAAATCTGCACTTAATTCTGTGCGCATTACCAAATTAAGTTGGTCTAATGTAATTGGAATGTCAAATACTGATTTTAAAACTCGACCAAGCACAACATTAAACTTTGAAATTATCACCCCTCTCAAATAGTCTTCTATAGCGAATGTAGAATACAGACCCATGGTGCCAACTACTTTATTTACAAAAAGCATTGCATCATTAATCTGAATTGAAAAGGATCCATATGATCGCAAACGAACCATTTGTAATTCTGTGTCTCGAAAAAGTATTGACTCTTTTGTCCCCCATTTAAGATTAGGAAACAGTTGTTTCCCAACAAATATGACTTCAGCACGAAATGGTGAGTTTGGACCATAGCCAAACTTTGTAACCCATTTGCTAATGATAGGAATATTCTGTGTTTCAAGTATGTGTCTTCCCGGTGCAAAAACATCTAATGCTTTGCCATCCCTAAAAAAAATTGCTTCTTGACTTTCTCTAACTGTTAGCTGTGACCCCCATTTAATTTCTAGTTGTCCATTGTCAGGCATTCTTTTTACGAGAATTTTTCCGCTATCATCTAAAAACTCAATTACTTCCATTTACTTAAATCTTTTTACAAAATCGGTACGTTTTATAAGTATTTCATCGATACTTCGACAATGTTGTACTAGAGAAATTGAAGCGAGAGGCTCTTGCTCTAATTTATGAGATAGTGTCAACATATTAGAAACTCGCTCTGCAATTTCAATATCAAATGAATATATTTGTTCCAATTCATCTTCTTTTAATTGTTGAGTTGCAAAAAATCCTGAAACACCATAGGGCGCATGTTTTATTTTTGGGAGCAATGTATTAATAGCTTTTCTAACACTTTCAATTTCTGTTGCCTCTAAAAGCTTATTAGACTTTATCAATTTGAGTTGAAACTCTTTAATATTTATTTCTATTGTTGCCAATTGGTTTGCAATATGGTCTCTAATTTTTTTATCAGTGTTTCGTTGCTCGTCTCTCAAAGAATATCCCTTATAGCCCGGAATCAAAGAGCCAATTCTATCGATAATATTTACATTTCGTTTTGTCATAATGGTTTTAAAAACATAGAAACAGTTGTGGAAAATATTAAAACTTCAAAAACAAATCTAGCAAATTTTCTCATTAACGAGAAATAATTGCGCATATTTTTTACGTATTAGTGTAGAAATTTGTATCCTATGCAACACCGAGGAGAAATTGTAGAACTAGCTGTGCGTCAGAGTGGTTATTCTCTTACCAAATTGACGCAACGTTTAGGAAAAAGTCGCAGGTGGATTTATCATGCATTTGAAAATCCAATTTTGTCTATTGATGTAGTTTTAGATATTAGCAAAATTATTCATCATGATTTTTCGGATCAGATAACTGAACTTAAAAGGTTTAATTCGGGCGTTAAAACAAAAAACGGTATTACTTTTATCGAAAATGAGACTGCGGATTATTGGAAAAACAAATACTTGGTATTGTTGGAGAAATATAATGAGTTGTTAGAAAAGCGATAGACAATAGAGTTGATTCTTTCAATAAATATTACAGGACCCGGCTTACGATTTGCCCTTTTTATTTTCTTAAAATGATAAATACATATATCGCTCAATTAACTTCTGATCTGGAGCTCCAACAAGACAGGACAAAAGCGCCTGGGATGGAAGCATATATGAAAGGCTTGTTTCATTTTTATGGTGTTTCAAGTGTTCCCAGAAAGTTAATTTTTAAGAACTGGAAGTCGAATTTTAAACCTCCTATATCTGAAGAATTTAAATGGGATTTAATTCGAGAGTTATGGGAAAAAGATCAAAGAGAATACCAATACATTGCGATTGATTGGATGAATTCATGGTCTATTTCTGACTACAAGGAAGGCGTAATAGAAGAATTAAAGTTCTTGATTTCAAACAAATCATGGTGGGATACCGTGGATTTAATCGCTTCTAATTATTTGGGAAAATACGCCCTGAAATTTCCCGAAATTATGGATCAAGTTATTATCGATTGGCAACATGAAAAGTCAATTTGGCTGCATCGCTCTTGCTTAATCTATCAGTTGAAGCATAGGAAAACAACGAATCTGGAAAGATTATCCTATTTGATTGGCGTTTATAAACCGAACAAAACGTTTTTTATTCAAAAGGCAATTGGTTGGTCACTGCGCGAGGTTTCTAAATGGAATCCTGAATGGGTTAAGACTATCGTGGAGGATAAAGAGCTTGTAGGATTGGCGAAACGTGAAGCGATGAAATACATCGCCAAAAAGTGACAAATTTTCAAGGATTACTTAGTAATATCTCTTTTATTTTTAAATTTACTCTTGAAATTAAATTATGACGCGTCTTTTTATTCTCTTCTCCCTTTTTTTAATAGCTTCAAATAGTTTTTCACAATTAGTGCCTTCTAATGGTGTCGCGGATTCAAAAGTTGTCTATTATGCGCTGCAACATGTAAATGTTTATGTTTCTTCCACTGAGTTGGTAGAAAATGCGACGGTACTAATTAAGGGGGATAAGATCGAGAAAATAGGGAAACTTATTAATTTGCCTAATGGATGCGTTGAAATTGATATGGAAGGCCAAACAATCATTCCATCTTTTATTGAATTATACACGAATATTGCACTTCCGAAACCTACTAACTCTGGTGGTTTTAGACCTCAAATTGAATCGGCAAAACAAGGCGCCTACTATTGGAATGAATCTATTCATCCAGAGCTTGATGCGGCAACTTTATTTCAAATAGATAGCAAAGCAAATGAGAATTTTATTAGTATGGGTTTCGGTTTCGCAGTAACTCATGTTCAAGATGGAATTGTTCGTGGATCTGGCGCCTTAATTTCATTGGGAAATGAAAACGTAAACAAACAACTAATTAGTAGTCATGCAGGTAATTTTTATTCTTTTTCAAAAGGAATATCTTCCCAATCTTACCCTTCATCTCAGATGGGAGCAATTGCCTTATTAAGACAGAGTTTGTATGACTTAAGTTATTATCAAAGCAATAAATTAAATCAGGAAAAATCTATTTCCTTGGATAGTTGGGCGCGACATCTTCATGGGCCATCTTTTTTTAAGGTGGATGAAAAGTGGGAAATACTTCGTGCAAATAAAATTTCAAAAGAATTTGGACTTGATTTTATTTACATCGCTTCAGGAAATGAATATGCAAACGTAAATGAATTAAAAAAAATCCTTCCTAAATTGATTGTTCCAATGAATTTTCCATTGGCTTACGATGTTCAAGATCCTTATTTGGCTCGTCAAATTCCTTTAAGTGATTTGAAGCACTGGGAGCTGGCCCCCTACAATCCTAAATTCCTTATTGATAATGGATTAACCGTCGCGTTAACGAGTTTAGGGATAGAATCCCCCAAAACTTTTTGGAAAAACATCAGGAAGCAAGTTGAGGTTGGCCTAAGTGTTCAACAAATTCTAGAAGCCTTAACGGAAATACCTGCAAAAATGATAGGTCAAGAAGCCTTAATTGGTTCCTTGCAAGACGGAAAATTAGCCAGTTTTAGTGTGTTTGATGGAAATCCTTTCGTCGCTGAGGTAACACTATTGGAATCATGGCAACTGGGAGAAAGAAGAATTCTTACCACCCCCCAGAAAAATAATTTATTGGGTGATTTTACCTTAATTATTAAAGGGAAGAAATATGAATTTCAAGTATCAGGTTCCAAAGAAAAACCAACTGGGAAAGTGTATTATACCCAAGAAAAAATAGTAAAGAAAAAGTCGGTAGTTGATACCATTTCATCTGATGTTACCATTTCAATTAATCAAGCGGATATTTCTATGGCCTTTAATTTTCCAAGTGAAAATAAAACCGGCGGATATCAACTACATGGTAAAATAAAAAGGGAAGGCCAAATAATTGAGGGAGATGCGCTATTGCCGGACGGGAATTGGTCGGAATGGGCGGCTATTAAAAAACAAAAAAATTCCAATAAAGTCGATGAAGAAAAAACAAACTCAAACGAAACGGTTGTAGAACCAAAATCTTGGCTACCCAATTTAGCGTTTGGACGAAATACCGAATTAGTTGATCGACCTCTTGTAATTAAAAATACCACTCTTTGGACGAATGAAGCAGAGGGTATCATGGAGAACGCTACCGTTGTTTGTTTTGATGGAAAAATTATAATTGTTTCTAAAAATAACGTAGTGATTCCCCCAAACGCAATTATTATTGATGGCAATGGGATGCACTTGACATCTGGCATCATAGATGAACATTCGCATATCGCTATTTCTAAAGGAGTGAATGAAGGTGGTCAGACGATAACTGCTGAGGTAAGTATTGCAGATGTTGTGAATCCAGATGATATAAATATTTATAGGCAATTAGCGGGGGGGGTTACGGCCGCACAACTGCTCCATGGCTCCGCTAATACTATTGGTGGACAGTCTGCACTGATTAAATTGAAATGGGGATCATCGCCCGACGAAATGATAATTCCAAATGCGCCAAAATTTATCAAATGTGCCTTAGGGGAAAATGTAAAACAATCCAATTGGGGTGATTATAGTACGGTACGATTTCCGCAAACACGTATGGGGGTTGAGCAGGTTTTCTATGATGGTTTTGTGCGAGCTGAAGCCTATAAAAAAGAGTGGAATACGTTTTTGTTGAGTAAGAAAACAGAGAATTCAATTACTCCACGAAAAGACCTGGAATTAGAGGTACTGTGTGAAATATTATCAGGAGAACGAAAAATCACTTGTCATTCCTACGTGCAATCTGAAATCAATATGCTTATGAAGGTAGCAGATTCTATGGGTTTCACCGTAAATACATTTACACACATTTTGGAAGGATATAAATTAGCGGATAAAATGAAAGATCATGGTGTTGGAGCATCTACTTTTTCAGATTGGTGGGCCTATAAGTTTGAAGTTAATGATGCCATTCCTTATAACGCTTCACTAATGAATCAGCAAGGCTTGGTGGTTGCCATTAATTCAGATGACGCGGAAATGGGAAGAAGGTTAAATCAAGAAGCCGCAAAAAGTGTTAAGTATGGCGGTATGTCGGAAATTGATGCTTGGAAGATGGTCACCTTGAATCCTTCTAAATTATTGCATTTGGATGACCGAATGGGAAGTGTTCGTGTAGGAAAAGATGCTGATTTGGTCCTTTGGAGTGACAACCCTTTAAGTATTAATGCAATTGTACAAATGACGGTTATTGATGGTAAGATTTTGTTTAGCTTAGAAGAAGATAAATTGTCGCAATCGCGAAATAAAGTAGAGCGTGCTCGCCTTACCTCGTTGATGCTATCTCAGAATAAATCGAACGGAGACACCCAAAAATTTAAACCAAAACGAAACAAACATTTCCATTGCAATACAATTGGCGAGGAGGGAAGTGAATTAGAAAACTCCCATTAAATATGAAAAGATTAATTTTTATAATTTCTTTTATGCTGTTTATGTTGCCATCGTCTTTTGGGCAAAAAACACTTTTGATTAATGGCTTTCTTCATGTCGGTAATGGAGATGTAATGCCAACAGCCGCAATTGGCATCGTAGATGGCAAGATTGTGTCTATAAGAAATGCCATGACAACAAAGTATGAGCCATCAGATTGGGATACGATAATTGATGTGGATGGCCAGCACGTTTATCCAGGGTTTATTGCCCCAAATTCCACATTAGGCTTAACCGAAATTGATGCCGTTCGTGCGACTAGAGATTTTCAGGATGTTGGCGAATTTAACCCCCACGTTCGAACTCAAATTGCTTTTAATGCTGAATCCAACGTGATCGAAACAGTGCTCACGAACGGCGTGCTTTTTAGCCAAGCAACGCCTAGAGGAGGAATAATATCGGGCACTTCTTCCGTGATGTTTTTGGCGGGTTGGAACTGGGAGGACGCTACCATTTTAAAAGATGACGGTATCCATGTTAATTGGCCTCCTGCCACGAGTGGCGGCGGATGGTGGGCAGAGCCGGCACCAAAATCAATTAATAAAGAATATGCCAATCAAAAGGCTACGATTGAAAGTTTTTTTGAAATGTCCTTGGCTTATGCAACGAATAAAGGAGAAGATTTTGACCAACGATTAGAAGCGATGAAGGCATGTTTTAAAGGAAAAAAACGGGTCTTTTTTCATGCTGATGAATTGCAACAATTACTAGATGTAATTGACTTTTGCGAAAAATTCGCCATCAATTATCCTGTAATTATTGGTGGGCATGATGCGTATTTATTGGGGGGGCGATTAAAAGATTCTCATATTCCCATTATGCTAGAACGCGTACATAAACTGCCAGAATTGGAAGATGAACCCGTTGACCTGCCTTACCAATTACCTTATTTACTTCAGAAGCAAGGCGTGTTGTTTTGTCTTCAAAACCAAGGAGATATGGAAGCGATGAATGCACGTAACTTGCCTTTTCAGGCTGGGACAGCCATGGCTTATGGTTTAACAGAGGAACAAGCAATTCAAGCAATTTCCCTTTCTACTTGTAAAATATTGGGCATTGACGAAAAATATGGGTCTATTGAAATTGGTAAATCTGCCACGCTTTTTGTTTCTCAAGGTAATGCATTAGACATGCGTACCAATAAGGTGAACTTAATAATGCGTGATGGAAAGCTAATTTCAAGCTCGAATTTTCAAGAAGAGCTATACCTCAAATACAAGCGGAAATACGAAAAAAACTAAGTGTTTAGAACGGTAAATCGTCGTCCTCTTCATTAGTACTTGACGCAGCTTTTTTGCTAGATTCAGCAGGGAAATCACTTGGGTCTAATGAAATGGCTGATGGGCCACCCGCAGGCATACCTTGACCAACTTTTTCGATGCGCCAAGCTTCCAAGGTATTAAAATACTTAATTTCTCCTTGTGGACTTGTCCATTCTCTACCACGCAAATTAAATGACACTTCGATTTGATCACTAACTTGAAATTGATCCAATAAACTGCATTTATCTTGTGTTGATTGAAACAAAATATCTTGAGGGTATTGGCTGCTTGTGTCGGACACTACAAATTCTCTTTTTGAAAATCGATCGCTTACCTGAACGGTTGCGTTAATCATTTTTATACTTCCTGTTAATTTAAACATACTCTTTTTTTTATCCGTTATTAAATGAAAGAAGGGTCAGCCAAGCGTCCTTCAATTTGTTTTCTTCTAGTAAATTTTTTGCTCGTTTATGCAAAGCTAATTCTAATTCTTTAGGCTGCTTATCTAAAGATACAAATAAATCGCTTAATTCGATTAACTTATATTCATTTACTTCTGTTTCGTCTGGAATTTCCTCAATTCCTGCTAGCCTAGCTAGATGATTTTTAGTAAACACCTCACTTTTAACAAAGTCTACTGGTAGATGATCAAATCCAATTCCACAACTTGTAATGGGTTTTGTGAGTTCAAACATTGCGTTAGTATCCGCTCTGCAATACCAATTACCGCCCATTCTAGACACTAAATCTATTTTTTGTTGATCAATTTGTTGATTTTCGTCTAGTAAGTGTTCATGTATGTGGAATTTCAGGACTTCACAAATTATTAAATTTCCCGCACCACCTTCATTTCCTAACTCTATTACTTGATTTACCCTGCACTCAAATTGAACAGGTGATTCTTTTACTCTAAAAGGCTTGACAATGTCCGACGGTAAAGGAGTTAATCCTGCTTTGATAAATTCATTTTCGCCTACTGGATAAGGCGAACTGGCTAAGCTCATCTGCTCTACAATATCGAAATTTACCACATTTATGACTACTTCAGGATGAACTTTAACATTGTTGTAAGTGTCTTTCGTGGTATTCGCTCTTCCGCTTCGAGCAGGTGAGAAGATTAATATCGGAGGATTCGCACTGAAAACATTAAAAAAACTAAATGGAGCTAAGTTTGGCCTCCCCTCTAAATCAATCGTAGAGGCAAAAGCGATCGGCCTTGGCCCAATAGAACTCAATAAATACTGATGCATCTTTGATACAGGAAGTTCATTCGGAGTAAAAGAAATCATAGTTGTTAAAATTCGATCAAATCTACCTAAAAATATGCCCCGTATTTCGACAGCAATAAATAAATTATGCACAATTAACCTTGTCTAAAACTTAATAGTTTAACTTTGAGCATCATAAATAGTTACTGAATGCGTCATTTTACTCGGTCCTTCTTACTCATTCTTTTCATCGGAAGCCACTCTCTTTTTGCCCAAAATAAAAAGGATAGTAATGGCCTAAAACAAGGAAGGTGGATTTATTTAGGTGCGGATAAAAAATCTTCGGGTTATGGTGCGAAGGTTAAAGTAGAAGAGGGTAATTATATCAATGGTAGAAAAACAGGCGAGTGGATTAAATACCATCCTGATGGCAAGACAATTAAATTAAAAGGTCAATATAAAAACAATCGCCCAGAAGGCGCTTATAGCCGCTATTATTCTAATGGAATACTGCGTGAAAAGGGAAGCTTTAACAACAATGAATATAAAGGTGAATTGGTGCGATATCATAAAAATGGCAAGGTGGCATATCGAGCCCAATTTAATGATAAAGGGGAAGAAATGGGGGTTGTAAAACATTATTATGCGAATGGTCAGGTTCAATTAGAGTACACTAAAATAGATGGGAAATTATCGGGGAAAATCAAAACGTATTATAAAAACGGAAATGTTAAATCTATTCAACTTGTCCAAGGAGGAAAGCCTGGGAAAATGACCAAAAATAACGATCCTAATAAGCACAATATTGAAAAAGTTTACCAAGATGAATATCCACCAAAAATCACCAACCCAAAGACTAAAGGTGTCCGCTTCATTCCTTCAGGATACAATACAATTTTTAATAACAATGATGAAATTTGGCAAGATGGTGATTTTAAAGATGGGCAATTATACGATGGTAAAGTGTATATCTATGGTAGTAATGGTTTGTTAATTAAAGTGAAAGTTTTTAAGGAGGGAAAATTTCACTCCTTTGGTCAATTATAAAATAAAATATAATAGTATGAAAGCATATGTTTTTCCAGGTCAAGGCGCTCAATTTTCCGGAATGGGTAAGGAAATTTTTGAACAATCTTCGCTCGCCAAAGAAATGTTTAGTTTGTCAAATGAAATATTGGGTTTTGATATCCAAAAAATCATGTTTGAAGGAACGGATGAGGAACTTAAACAAACAAAAGTAACCCAGCCGGCTATATTTATTCACTCGACTATCTTAGCGGCTTGTTTGGGAGATTTGTTCCAACCTAACATGGTAGCAGGTCATTCTCTTGGCGAGTTTTCTGCTTTGGTAGCCAATAAAACATTGCGCTTTGAAGATGGGCTTTCGCTTGTTTATAAAAGAGCCTTGGCAATGCAAAAAGCTTGTGAATTAGAGGCATCGACTATGGCCGCTATTCTAGGCTTGGAGGATCATATTATTGAGGAAATTTGCGCTAAAATTGATGGGGTAGTCGTGCCTGCGAATTATAATTGCCCCGGACAATTAGTTATTTCCGGTTCATTATTGGCTGTTCAGCAGGCTTGTGAAAAAATGACGGAGGCTGGAGCAAAGAGAGCCTTGATTTTACCGGTAGGAGGTGCATTTCATTCGCCCCTCATGGAGCCCGCTAGAGAAGAGTTGGCGGCTGCTATTGAGGCAACACACTTTTCTTCGCCTATTTGTCCTGTCTATCAAAACGTATCGGCGCTACCAGTTGCCACTCCGGACGAGATAAAGAAAAATTTAGTAATTCAATTAACGGCTCCTGTAAAATGGACGCAAATCATGCAAAATATGCTCGCGGATGGAGTAACTGAAGTCGTTGAAGTGGGACCTGGAAAAGTGCTGCAAGGCCTCTTTAAAAAAATAGACCGCGAACTGATAACTTCTTCTGCACAAATCAGTTAGAAAAAGTCCTGTAAATAACGATGCTACTTGCCGTAATAACAAATAATAAGGTGATTGGGGGTAAATAATAGGGCCATTCTAATGGAGTAAACCACCCATTTATTCCAATAATACTCACGTGAATTATAGAAGTTAATACGCCGACTTTTCCAAATTTATATAGAAGATTTCCTGCGGGCAGTTTCTTCATGGTAGCAATCAGAGGTAAGCTAAAACAACTAATTGTTAGTATGCCTAAAATAATTAGTTGCCAACCATGAGAGTTTAGGTAGTTCCCTTCAAATAATAAGGGGTAATTTGTGGCATTTATCAAAATTATGTTTGCTCTTATGTGTAACAAACTAAAGCCGTAACCCAACAATCCAAATTGCTTTCTGTAGCTTACTGAGTTCGGAAACCATTTTTTTGGTAACAAGGTAAAGGCAAAACATGTCCCCGCTGACCAAGCAATTGCTTTGTTTAGCACAAATAATATTTCTTCTTGCCCTAATCCCTTCCCAACATGATAACGAAGAACTGCATAGCTGTAGAAAATTAAAAAAAGAAGCGCTGTTTTTTTTAGCATTAGTAATTTATTTCCCATAAAAACAATCCTTGCGGCGGTACGGATAATGAAGCTGCTTGCCGATCCTTTAATGCCATTATTTTTTTAATATCCTCCGTAGCCAATTTTTCAGTTCCAACATCTAATAAAGTTCCAACGATTGCTCGCACCATATTCCGTAAAAAACGATTCGCACTAATTTCAAAAACTAGTTGATTCCCTTCTCTAAACCATTTTGCTGATGTGACTTCACAAAGGGTGTTTGTTACGTCTGAATGTGCTTTGGCAAAGGAGGCAAAATCTTGTTTACCGATTAAATGAGTGGCTGCCTTGTTCATGGCTGATATGCTTACACTTTTTCGCATATACCAACTAAAATCATCAATAAAAGGATCTTTTGTATCATGAATAAAATAGCGATAGGTGCGAGATTTTGCACTAAACCGGGCATGTAGTTGCTCATCTACCGTATAAAAATCATGAATTACAATACTTTTAGGCAAAAGTAGGTTCAGTTTATTTTTAATGGCTCCTTCGTCCATTTTTTCTGGAAGATCTACGTGAAAAAAATAGGACTTGGCGTGTACTCCTGTATCTGTTCTACCACATCCTACAATGGGATAATGGGTGTTGGAAAACAACTGTGCAATAGCATTTTCAATTGTCTCTTGAACTGAACTTGCATTAAGTTGACTCTGCCAACCATGGAAATCAGTACCCTTAAATGATAACTTGCAAAAATATCGCCCCATAATAATTCTAGTGCAAAGTTTATTTTTTTTTTTAGTTTTTCAATTTGTTATCTAATTCTTTTACTAGCAACCAAAAGAAATTAGTTTCGTAGAATCCGTGGTGCTTTTTTTTATTTAATAAAAAATGTAACTTTACCGATGAATGATCAGTTGAATTAGTTGTTAAAAAATAATATGCAAGACATTTTACGAAGCAAATTTGTTTTCCTCTCCAGAAACATTTTGACTTTCTTTATTGCTTTTTCGTTTCAGTTTTGCTTTTCACAATGCATTATTCCCGTTGTCCCTTCTGCAACGGTCACTTCTCAACCAAGTTGTATTAATGGAACAGGAACAGTCAATATTACTGGCCTAACTGTTAATGATTGGACTATTACTTTGACGCCCGGCGGAACAACGCTTAACGGAAACACAAATTCAGTTTCTGTCCCGAATCTTTTGCCAGGTACATATACTTTCACTTACAGTGATACGAACACATGTGTTGGTTCTTGTACAGCGACAATTAGCCCTGTACCAGCAAACCCATCGATACCAATTATAGACTCTATTCAACAACCAACATGCGCCAATCAAACAGGTACCGTTTTCTTTTCAGGTTTACCTTCTAGTGGGGCATGGGCTATTGCAGCTTCTCCCGGATCTTTAATTTTGAATGGCACAGGAAATATTGGTGTTTTTACAGGCCTTTTACCCGCAAACAGCTACAGTTTTTTAGTAATAAGTTTGCTAACAGGTTGCCAATCTGCTTCTACTGCAGTTACTTCTGTGAATGCTTTGCCGCCAGGTCCTAGTACGCCATTCCTAGGTTTAACAACACAACCGACTTGTCTTGTTAATACAGGAAGTGTTCCCTTGTCAGGATTGCCTGCAGTTGGTTCTTGGGCAATTACAGCGACACCTGCTAGTGGTGCCCCAATTGTTTTAAATGGAACTGGCACAAACGTAGTTTTTACAGGTCTTCCTATAGGAAATTTTACATTTACAGTTGCTTTAACGCCAGGCGGATGTTCTTCTTCACCGACTAATCAAGCGTTTATTAATCCAGTTACCACGCCAGCAGCTCCTATTATTGGGCTGGTAGTTCAACCAACTTGTGCCTTATCGACAGGGTCGGTTTCCCTTTCTGGTTTGCCAGCTGGCAATTGGACAATTAATGGTTCGCCAGGTTCAATGACACTTTCTAGCACTGGAAGTACGGCACTTATCAATGGCTTAACGGCCGGAATAACCTATACTTTCACGGTGACGAATTACCAAATTTGCACCTCTTTAGCTTCTGCGAATGTGGTACTTGTGACGGTTCCTAATGCGCCTCCAGCGCCTGTAGCCAACGTTATTCAGCCTACATGTGCTGTTAATAGTAATTCGTTAACAGTACTTTTTCCTACGGGAATAAATTATTCGTATAGCATTAACGGGATCGTTTATCAAGATCCAGCAGTTTTCTCCAATCTTCCAAGTGGTAATTATACAATAACGGTAATTGATTCAAGTAATCTATGTACTTCGATAAGTTCAACTTCTTACACGATTAATCCTATACCGGTTACTCCAGTCATTAGTTTTAATTTTGTAGATGATATTTCTTGTAATGGCTTCAACGATGGTTCTGCGTCTGTTAGTGTTATCGGTGGTGGTACAGCTCCTTTTTCTTATGCTTGGTATACTACAGGAGTGCCACCTGTAAATTTAGGTTCAAACGATACCATTACGGGGCTCCCAGTTGGATCTTTTAATGTGATTGTTTCGGATGCTGCCAATTGTTTGGTTGTGCAAAGTTTTAGCATAACGGAACCTACTCCTTTAATTTTCAATGGTACGTCTACTCCGATTGATTGTTTTACCGGTGTTTTAGGTACTATTTCTACGCAGGCAAGTGGCGGAACAGTTCCATATTCATACAATTGGTCTTCAAGTGCTCAAAATACGGATAGCATCGGTAATTTGACAATTGGTAATTATTCTGTTATCGTTTCCGATTCTAATAATTGTTCTGATACATTGAACTTTACGATTGGAATTATCGATTCCCTTAATATTATTGCGCTTCCTATTGATACGATTATTAATCCTGGTTTTAATGTGGATATAACAGTTACAGGAGGTGTAGATTATACTTGGACATCAAACACCTTAGGTTTGTCTTGTGACGATTGTTCAAATCCAACAGCGATGCCAGATTCCAGTATAATGTACTACGTTACTGCTACTGATTCAAATGGTTGCGTGGGCTATGATTCTGTTTTCGTGGAAATAAAATTAATTTGCGGTGAAATATTTGTCCCAACAATATTTTCTCCAAATGGTACTGGTCCTGAAGCAAATAATAAATTATGGGTTTTCGGAAAAGCTTCTTGTATTCAACGATTTAGTTTTCAAATATTTGATCGTTGGGGTGAAATGGTTTTTGAATCTGCTGATATTTCAATAGGGTGGGACGGGAATTTTAAAGAAAGACCTTTGCCTAATGGAAATTTTGTGTATAAATTAAGTATTCTATTGTACGACAATACCATCTATAATTCATCCGGCAGCCTTACTTTAGTTAGATAGTTATGAGCATAAAAAGATATAATTTATTGTTGCTTATTTTTATGGTGTTTATATCGGCACCAAAAATGTATGCACAAGACGTTCATTTTTCTCAATCTGAATATTCTCCAATGACTTTAAACCCAGCATTAGCTGGCGCATTTTCCACTTTTCAAGGTGTTGCTATGTTCCGTTCACAATACGGTAGCTTCGCGACTCCTTACACCACAATGGCGGCTTCTATGGATGGAAAATTAAGCCCCGCTTCTAGTTTGCAAAAAGGAATCGTTGGTGGCGGAATAAATTTCTTCAATGATCGAATGGGAGAGAATAACTACAACCAAAGCCTTGTAAATATTAGCTTGTCATACCATTTGATGATTAATAAGATGAGTAAATTGGGTCTTGGCTTATCTTCTGGATTTGGACAGGCGTCCGCAAATCCTGGCGCTGGTCAATGGGGCGTTCAATACGATGGGATGAATTATAATCCTGCCATTGCTAATGGCGAATCATTCTACAAACAAAATTATTCTTATTTTGATATGGGTGCAGGAATGCTTTACTCATTTAAGACCAATAATAAATCTTTTAATGATAAAGCTGACAAAGCTTTAAATGTGGGGATTGCTGCTTTTCATATAAATCGGCCCGTGTCGTCTTTTTATAATTCCAGTATTCAAAGAATGTCTATTAGATACGCTGTATTTGTGAACGGTAGCATTGCTTTACCTCAAGCAAATGGAGCAATTTTACCAGGTATTTATTATAATCGTCAAAAAACATACAATGAGATATTGGCCGGATTTTATTATAAGCAATTCCTAAAAGAAGCGTCTCGATCCACTTCAATAGAAAAAGACGCCTCCTTTTCTATTGGTTTGTTCGCACGATATAAGGATGCAATGATTCTAAAACTCATGGCGCAATGGGGAGCAGTTTCCACCGGTTTTTCTTATGACATCAACCTTTCTAGGTTATCAATTGTTTCGAACTTTAAAGGGGGAATGGAAGTGTTCGTTCGTTATGATTTAGATAAATTCGCCCGCAAAAAAATAAGAATAAAATAAAATTCTTAATTATTCTTTTGTAATAAAAGGATATGACATCTTGCTTAAATCAGCTTGAAAAATGTCATAGCTAAAGTAATCACCATTTTGAAAGATACTTGCAAAGACAGCTTGATTTGTTTTTGTGTTAAATTGAAAATGAGTGTCGTCATTTACACTGTTAACAGCCATTCCTAAATTAACGGGAGCACTCCAATTACCATCAACATTTTGACAATAATAGATGTCGTAACCACCATAGCCAGGGAGTCCATTGCTGCTGAAAAATAAAAACTTCCCATCGTTGGTAAGGTAAGGAGTGGTTTCGTCTCCCAATGAATTAATGTTTTTTGGTAATGCTTTGGCCGAGCCCCATGTACCATCTGTTTTAGGCGCAAAAAACATATCCATTCCCGAATCTTCGGCTTTTCTATCAGTGATAAAAACCATTATTTCTCCTTCACCACCATTTGGATCTAATGATTGCGTAGCTGAGCCTTCAAAATAATCAGTATTTATAGATTTATTTTTAATCACATCCATTGCTGACCATCTGAATGGTGTTTCACTCGTAATCTCGAAGATGTCTGAGCTTTTGGTAGTTTTCTCTGCCGCAGAGGTGTTGATGGTGCATAGACCATATAAACCATCTTCAGACACGTAACTTAAGGCATCAAAACCATTCGTGTTTAAATCAACAAATGTACTTGATTGTACTACCCAATCTTTCATAGACTCATCCCAAATGGCATGATACATATCTTCGTAATACTGTTGATCATCTGGATTTATGTTGTTACCGGTTGTCTCAGGTCTCCTTGCTGTAAAAAACAATTCTTTCCCATCTCGTGTTAGAATTGGTGCGTATTCTCCATCAATAGTATTTAAAGTAGCAGACAATGATTTCCGTAAATTAATAACACCCGCTTTTGAGTCTGCTAAGGCAAGTTCACATTGATCGATGTACACTAAAATATCATTGTTCTTAGCTGCTTTCTCACCCATTATTTGTGCTGTTTTTTTGAAATGCATCGCCGCTGCATCCACATACCCTAGGCGGTGGTTAATATTCCCCAATAATTCATTTAAGCCTGCCTCAGCATCATCAAGACGGTTAATTAATTCAAAGGCTCGATTAGCACATTCCTCTGCTGCATAATACATCGTGAGGTCATAAAAACATTTCCCCATGCAATATTGTATTTTCCAATTGGCAGTATCTTTTAATTCCGCTTTTTTTAACAATGAAATGGCATCGTTTAAACGTCCTAGATCATATAGTTCCATACTTTTAGAAACCATTAAATTAACGCTGGCCTTATCGATAGCGCTTGGATTGTCTTTTTGAGCATAGGCTAATTGACTTGAAAGTAAACACCCTAATGCAATTAATATATTTATATGTTTTTTCATAACTTTAAAATTATATATTATTATTTTCTTTGCGCTATTAGTCATTCATTTTTTTTAATAAATCCTAAAAATAAGCCATGATGTTTATTCAAAACCTGATGAATTAATCAGCTATTTCGCTAGGATATGTAAGTCTAATTTATTGATTTTTTACTATTATTTCATCGGATTCAAATACATGTAATCCAGCTTTGTTTTTTTTAATTTCAAGCAGTATTCTTTTGGCGATTTCGTTTGCAGAGATCCCACGGTACTTTTTCAATGGTCCTATTAGAAGTGGGTTGGTTAGCGACAAAATTCCTTGCGTAATATATTCTATGATTCTTGTTGTGTCTCTTTTTCCCATCAAAACGGAAGGTCGATAAATAAAAGTAGATTTGAAGGGTAATTGGGTGATCAAGCGCTCTATTTCTCCCTTTAAAGCGGGATAAAAAACAAGCGACTTCTCATTCGCCCCAATTGAACTAATCAAATGAATCTGTTCACAACCATTTTTTAATGCCATTTCAGCAGCGCAGAGGGTGTATTCTAAATCAATCTTTCGATAGGCTTTTTTATCGGGTGTGTCTTTTCGAGTGGTTCCTAAAGTGCAAATTAACACCTGAGCTTTAAGGTCTTTAAGTTGATAAGAAAGGCCCTCAAAATCGATAACTAGCTCATTTATTTTCGGGTCTTTATGTGGTAATAGGGACCTTACTATTGCATTAATTTGGGTAAAAAAGTCGTCTTCACAGGCTAGTTTTATGACTTGTTTTCCGATTAATCCCGATCCGCCTATTATGGTTATTTTCATAAGTTTAAGCAAATGTAAATTTTTCTATACGAATTTGAATTAATTTTATCGAAAGTATTTTTTATGAAATGTGTTGTATTGTGTTATCAAATAAATGAACTCTTTTCTCAAGCCTTCGCGGATAAAAATCACGAAGGAAAACCTTCAACGGATAATATAAAGCATCATTGGGAAGACGAAATGCAAATTTCTTCTAATGTGGTATCTGTGGAAGAGCTTGAAAATGAAACGTATCAATTGGAAGGTTCCTATGCGGACGGTCAAGAATTCAAATTCGGCATTCCAGCAATGCGCCTAATTAAAATAAGTTCTGATAACGCCCCCCTATGTTATGTTGGTGCATCAGAATCAATCTTGGAAAAAATTGAAATCAAGGAATCTCCTGAGCAATATATAGTGAAGTTATTTTTGAAGGATTTAGAGCCAATGGCAAATCCTGTTCCTGGAATTTATATTGCTACAAAAGAATTCCCTAAAGAATTATCCGTCTGATGCTACAGATTAAGGGGGTATCACTTTCTTTTCAAAAGCCTGTATTAAATCTGATAAACCTTTCAATTAAGAAAGGAGAAATCATGGGCTTAGTCGGTAAAAGTGGGGCAGGGAAATCCTCGTTGTTAAAAATTATGGCTGGATTAATTGACCAAGACGCTGGTGAAGTGCTACTTGATGGGCAATTATTGCTGAAGTCGTCTTTTCGGTTAATTCCAGGTGCTGAAGGAATAGAAATGGTCAACCAAGACTTTAAACTTGATCCATACCATACTGTCGAAGAAAATATTAGGGAATCAATTCTATCTTGGGCCACTGATAAAAGAAACAAGCGGGTAGAGCAAATGCTAAGATTGCTTGAATTGAAGGAGTTGAGGCACCAAAAAGCCCACTTACTTTCAGGTGGAGAGCAACAAAGACTTGCCATTGCAAGAGCAATAGCTAAAAAATCTAAAGTGCTTCTTTTGGATGAGCCTTTTGCACATCTGGATACTCGATTACGGATTAAGCTAACCAATTATTTACTAAAAATTAGGGAACTTGAACAGCTATCTATTGTAATTGTTTCTCATGATGGACAAGATATTTTAGGGATTTCTGATACAGTCTGTATTTTAAAAAAGGGAAAGTTAAGCGCTAAGAAAAATCCAATAAGCAGTTATTACAATTTATCGAATAAAGCAGATGCCTTGTTATTCGGACCAATTAATGCTGTTTTGATTAATGAAAAAAGAGTCTTGTTTCGACCGGATGAATTCGTTGAAAATAAAAATGGAGCAATACAATTGAATTATATTGCCTCAGTTTTTCTCGGGTTGGTTTATTATAATTATTTTTATTCTCGTAATGATGAGGAGATAATCCTCTTAAGTTTCGAACCGCTAAAAAACAACATTTCCATTGACATTAATAAAAAAAACCTGGGTAAATCGTTTATACCTTAATTTTCAGATAATAAAGCTTGCTTTTGTAAATTATATTAAAGAAGGTGCCTTTTTTCATGGTGCGGCATTGGCTTATTACACTCTTTTTGCGCTCGTCCCTATACTTTATTTGTCAATATCAACATTTGGCAAAATTGTAGGACAGGACAAAATGATTTCTCTTATTCAACAATTATTCAAAGAAAAAATCGGTTTGTCTGATTCAGAAAAAATAATGGATTATTTAAATGTAATTGATTTAAAAAATGGAAGTTGGCTGATTGAGTTGTTTAGTGTTTTTGTGTTACTTTATGCGTGCTCGGCATTCCTTGTTTCTTTAAAAAGAAGTTTAAATGAGTTTCTTGCCGCAAAACAAGTTGGCAACCAAAATATTATACGAAATTTAATAGGCTTTCGATTTCTATCAGTCTTCTTGTTGGCTATTTTTGCGCTAGTCATTATTTTGTTCTATTTTTTTCAAATTTTTGCGGTTTCTCTTTTAGAACAATGGATGATGTCTTATGATGGGGTGATTGATATTAGTATGTATTTATTAAATCATTTATTATCTATAACAAGTAACATAATTATTTTTTGGGTGATATTTAAATATGTAAATGATGCCAAACTTTCTTCCAAATTAGCATTAAAAGGAGCCGTTCTTACCGCAATACTCTTATATGCGAGTCAATTAGTAATAAAATACTACCTTCAAAATTATTTTTTCCTTGGTAAATCAGGTATTGCTGGCTCATTATTTATTCTTTTGGCTTGGGTAAATTATTCAGCTCAAATTATCTTTTTTGGCGCGAAGTACACGCACGTGCTCCAGCGAAGTACTCAGAGAAAAATGTAGTTTTTCATTTTTTTAATGGTACATTTGTGCTTCATTCCTATTTTGTTGCATTGGGTTATTAATTATTTAGCATAGAATTTATTTTTACATAATTCATTCAACTCAAATAGTTTCTAATATTGCCAGTTCAATTATTTATTATGGGTCGATTTTTAGTATTAGTTTTTTGTTTGGTTAGCGCTAAATTATTAGCTCAAACAAGTGTAACTCCTCAAGAATGTATTGCTCCGTTTTACCACGGCGTTGCTTCCGGTGACCCTTTGAGTGACCGTGTGATTATATGGACACGTATTACTCCTGTGGATTACGGTCAAACCTTAACAGGTACCTACCACGTAGCCACGGATGATCAGTTCACGAGTGTGGTCGCCAATGGCAGTTTCAGCACAGATTCCACCAAAGACTTTACCGTGAAAATCGATGTTACAGGACTTAATCCAAACACCTTTTACTACTACGAATTCGAACACAACGGGTCCTACAGTTTGGTAGGTCGTACAAAAACTTTGCCTGTGGGCAACGTAAATAACATGCGTTTGGCTGTTGTGTCTTGCTCAGATCTCGAAAACGGCTACTTTAATTCATACGAAGCTATCGCGGAACGAAATGATGTAGATGCAGTACTGATGTTAGGAGATTACATCTACGAATATGCTTCGGCTGGGTTCGATCCGAACGGTGTTGATCGAGTTCATCAACCTGCACAAGAAATCGTCGCACTTAATGATTACCGTTTAAGGTACAATTCTTATCGAATGGACTACGCTTTACGTAAATTGCATCAAAATTTTCCATGGATTTGTATTTGGGATGACCATGAAACGGCGAATAACTCATATGAAAACGGGGCAGAGAACCATCAAGCGGCAGAAGGCGACTGGAATATCCGAAAAAGTGCAGGAAAGCAAGCCTATTTCGAATGGATTCCAATACGACCAAAATCACAAGGAAATCAGGAAATTTTTAGAACCTTTGAATTGGGAGATTTGGCGAAAATCGTAATGTTAGATACACGCTTGGAGGGAAGGGAAATTCAACTCGGTACGAATGACCCCAACTTTAACGATACGAGTAGAACATTGTTAGGCTCAGCGCAATTTAATTGGTTTAAAAACGAACTTAGCACCACCAGTCAGCCTTGGAAAATCATCGGAAATCAAGTAATGGTGGGTGCGGTTGAAATTTTTGGAAACCCTATCAATACAGATTCTTGGGATGGTTATCCTGCCGAACGCCAAAAGTTATTTGACCACCTTTCTAATAACAATATTGATAACACCGTTGTACTCACGGGTGATATTCATACCAGTTGGGCCTTAGATCTTAAAAACGGAAACACGCCTGTCGGTGTAGAAATGGTAACCCCCAGTGTTACCTCCTCGGGATCTCCAATTAATTTATCAGCTTTAATTACGGTTCAAAATCCGCACATCAAATACGTTGAACTGACCAAAAAAGGGTTCATTTTGTTAGATATCACTCCTCAAAAAGTGCAGGGTGACTGGTTCAATGTTAACACCATTGCCCAAATGGACGCATCCTACAGCTGTGTTAAATCCTATGTTACCAATGCGGGCAGCAATGCGCTTATCTCAGCGAATGCTCCAGCAACGGGTCATGGGGCCTTTCCGCAAGCACTCGCGGGTCCTTGCAACCGATTTTTTGTTGGATTGGACGATGCGCCAAAAGGCATTTTATTGGGATTGTATCCTAATCCTAGTGCCGACTTAATCAAACTGCAAACCCATGAAATTTCATTAGAAAAACTTTATGCAATAGCCGCAGACGGTACAATAATTCCCTTAAATCACTTCACAAGTGCGTGGGAGAATGGAACAACCATTACCTCTGTGGACATCCACGAGCTTAAATCAGGAAGTTATTTTTTGACTTTTGGCAGGGAGAATAAACAGATGAAGATTCGATTCATAAAAAATTAATTGTTATTCAAATGCCAGACTTAATGAATATAAGAATGCTTGTTTTCATTTCATTATTTAGTTTTGGTAAAATTTATAGCCAAGATTCGGTAAAATGGTATAATAGAATTCGCTTCGAAGGATATGTTCAAATGCAATTTGCCGCAAGCAACAAATCAGATTCTCTTTCTTTAAATTCAGAATCTGCTGGGCGCTTTGACCGATTTGTAAGTAACAAGTTTATGTTGCGAAGGTCTAGGATTCAATTCCGTTATATTGACAGCATTGCAGAAAGTAGCATTTCGTTCGACGTCAATGAACGTGGAGTTCAAATCAAGGATAGTTGGTTAAAGCTAACCGATCCTTGGACAAAAACCTTTCAATTCACAATAGGCATTTTTTCACGTCCCTTCGGAGAAGAAATTGAGTTATCTTCTCGTGACCGAGAACTTCCGGAAAGAACCATGGTAACGCACCATATTTTTCCTGGGATTCGAGATTTGGGAATTAACCTAAAAATAAGAGCCCCAAAAAATCATTCCCTTCATTTTATAATGCTCGATGCAGGCGTCTACCATGGTACAAGCGGTAATTTAGAATCAGACAAATTTAAGGACCTCAGCGCTCGACTAGTTATTGACAACCCTTTCAAAATCAAGCACTTTGATTATCACTTCGGGTACAGCGGATATTTGGGGAAAATCAATCACCTTTACGACATTGACGGAAGTGCCTCAAACTATCGTTTCATTTGGAATACAATCGATACTACACTGACAATCAACGGAGTATCTCAATCCTTCAAGATTTTTACGCAAGACTTGAGCATGACATCCCTACAAAACGTATTAAATGACCCCAATAATCGAATAACAAAAGGTAGCTATACGACTCGGGTGAATCGAATGTATCATTCGTTTCATGGACAAATAAAAATTTCCTCAAAACTCGGTAAGACAACCTTGCGCGGTGAATATCTTTTTGGACAACAAGTTTCCGTGGAAGGTACTTTAGGAAATCCCTACGTTTTTACGAGCCAAAGCCCAACCGGCCCATTTACCGGAGTAACATGGCCTAAGTTCGATAGTCCTCAACCTTATAATGCTGCTGTTGTTGGTCCCAGCACAAAACCGTATCATACCTTTGTTCGTCAATTCCAAGCCTACTACCTTTACGTGGACCAACAAATTGGAAAAACCAAACATTATTTAAGTTATCGATTGGACTTTTATGATCCGAATATAAAGGTGAAAGGAAACGAAATCATTTTAAACATAGTGGATAACAGCGGTCAAATCTTAGGTCCTTCAGGATTGAGTGTGGCCGATGTAGCTTTCACCAACCATGTGTTAGGTTACCGCTTCGAAGCAACGAAAAAACTTACATTAAGTGCCTATATAGAATTGCCGAAAAACGAAATTACACAATTAATTCCGCTTGATAGTGAACAGATTGGCTTGGGAAAATACCCTCATTCTGGTTTTTTAAGCGATATTCGAGATAATGTTTTATTAGTACGAATCCAATATAAATTTAATTGATTATGAAAACAAGTTTACAGCATCTTGCCTTTCTTTTATTAGGTATTTTTCCAACGTTGCTTTTCGGTGCAACCAGCCAATACACCCTAAGTTATCGGGACAACCCTTCCACCAGCATCGTAATTGGTTGGTCTGGTGATGCAGGAACGGTGCACTTTGGAACCACGGACTTTGGAACCAATGCGGCTTCATATCCCAATCAACAAGTAGTAGACCGACAAGTAACGGCTCATGGAATTAATAGGAAATTTGTTCGTTTAACGGGATTAACACCAAATACGACCTATTACTTCGTAATAAAGGATATAAATAACCAAACATCGGCTCGGTTTAAATTTGTTACCTTGTCCAACAATCCAAATGATCCTGTTTCTTTTGTCTCAGGTGGTGATACACGCGACGGTTTTAAAATTTTCGGATCATATGTAGAAGATTGTCCCAGCGGTAATTGTTTGGAACAAAAACGAAAAGGAAATCGTTTGGTCGCAAAAATTCGTCCAGATTTCATTGCATTTAACGGTGATTTTGTTATGAATCAAGTTACCTCCAATACCAATGCAGAATGGACGGAATGGCTCAACGATTGGCAATTAACGATTTCTAATGACGGTAGAATGTACCCGATGACGTTTACTCAAGGCAACCACGAGGACAACCAAGACATGTACAATTTATTCGATATTCCCATGGACGAGTATTATGTGCTTTCCATAAATAATGGTCTTTTACGTTTATATATGTTGAATTCTGAATTGAATGCCTGCTCAAATACACAACAGTTAAATTGGCTTACCAACGACCTTCAAAATTATACCAATACGGCAAACGACCCCACTTGGAAATTTGTGCAATATCACATTCCAACTTTCGCTATGGGAAATTCCTACGGATTAGTGAATGACCAAATGGCTTGCTGGGTTAACCTTTTTGAGCAATATGGCATTCGTATGGCTATGGAATCCCATACCCATATAACAAAATGGTCACACCCTTGCGTTGCGAATTCCTCAGATACCGATTTTGAATTGAACAACGATGGAATCGTATACATTGGTGAAGGCCAGTGGGGTGCTCCGCACCGATCACTTGATTTTACTGGAGCCAATCAAAAACCTTACATTCGCGCGCAAGACGTTTTCGATAATTTTTATTTCATTCGAGTAAGCCCTCAACAAACGACGATTCAATCCGTTCTTTTTGACGGAAACGACAACCTTACAGCTCTGACATCAGATGCCTTAGGCAAAGAATTACCTGCTGGCACACAAGTATGGAATCCAGCTACCGGCAATCAAGTCGTGCTTCAAAACAACCTTAATGGCATTCAAAACCAGAGTTTAACGAGCGCCACCGTGTATCCGAATCCAACAAGCGACAAACTCATTGTTGAATCCAAATTGAACCTGACCAACGCTACCGTTGAAATTTACAACGGATTTGGAAAATTAATTAAATCAGAGGTTTCCAAAATGAATTACAAACTAGAAATCGACCTTCAGCAAATGCCTGCCGGTCACGGACATGTGGTGATTAAATTCAATTCAGGAAAAATCGAAAATCATTTCTTTGTTAAAAAATAACACGAAATGAAGATTCAATTAGCTATCCTTTTTTTAGCTGTCGCCAATCTCATTTTAGGTCAAAAAGACGATGATGATGAAACCGTCTATCTTCTAAAGAAAGGTCTTCATGTTTATATGGATAGCAGCGATTTGAACTTTATTTCACAACCCAAACCTTTTTTTTACCGAAAGAACATCCCAGACCTTTATGGTTGTCCAGGCGAATTTAAACATGGGCTTGCCTCTGGAGACCCTACAAGCGAAGCAGTAATCATTTGGACAAGGTGGACCCCGCCTTCAGGTTTTTCAGGAGTAAAGGTCGTAAATTACCAAGTAGCTACTGTACCTGACTTCTCTTCTATCGAACAACAAGGAGTCTTCACAACCGATTCTTCCATCGATTATACGGTGAAGATCGATGTCCAAGGACTTGACGCAAACCAAGTATATTTTTATCGATTTTTTACACCAAACGACACTTCGATTATAGGAAGAACCAAAACAGTGAATATTTCGAACGAAAATGTGCGCCTAGCCTTTGTAAACTGCAACGATTACACCAAAGGTTACTTTAATACATACAAGGCTTTGGCTGACCGAAATGATATTGACGCCGTGGTTCACTTGGGGGATTACATATACGAACAAGGAGGTGGAACCAACGATCGTTCGCACGACCCTCCCTCTCAAATCTGGCAATTGAACGATTATCGAACGCGTTACTCGCAGTACAAACTCGACAATTATTTAGGAAAAAGCCACCAATTATATCCCTTTATTCAAATATGGGACGATCATGACATCGTGGTGGATGCGGTAAGCGACACCTCTTTGGCACATCAAGCTCAATACGGATCATATCAAGCCCGGAAATGGGCTGCTGTGAAGGCCTTTCGGGAGTGGAATCCAGTGCGTGATGATACAACAAACTTCATAAAAAATTGGCGAAAATTTTCGTTCGGTAACACAGTAGAAATGTTTGTTTTAGACGTTCGACTGTACGACCGAGACAGGTTTCCGCAAAATACCAACGATACGATTTATGACTCTCCTTTTGCAAAAATGTTGGGACCGGAGCAACTAAATTGGTTGCTGACCAACCTTCAACAATCTACTGCAAAATGGAAAATCATTGCTAACGGATTGATGTTTTCACAATTAGAGGCCTTGGGAACCCCGTTGGTGTTAGAGAATTGGGATGGATATAACCACGAGAGAAATCAAATTTTTCAATTAATAAAAAACCAAAACATTTCCAATGTAATCGTTTATTCTGGAGATTTTCACTGCGCTTTTGCGAATAATTTATCGGATAACCCTTACAACCTTTTAAATTACAATCCACTGAATGGCAACGGTTCCTTGGCTGTTGAATTCATACCTCCGTCAGCAAGTTCTGATAATTTCGACGAAGGAAACGATTTTGGATTGGGGGCAGGAAATAGTCAACTAGCACAGACCTTGATAACCACAGCAAATCCCCACGTGAAATACGTCAACCTTAATGACCATGGTTTCGGCTTGTTGGATTTAAACACAAACCGAGCACAAAACGAATTTTGGTATGTAAATACCTTAATGGATGCGGCAAATACGACAACATCCTGTGGTAGCGTCACTGTTGTTAACGACAATTCAAATAAAATCACAGCAGGAAACAATCCACTTTCCTTCGGTAATCTTGGCATTGCGCCTTTAGGGTGTTTTCAAGACAACGCCGAAATTGGTGAACATCCGAACGCGCAAAATCCTGGTGTTTTGAGTTGTTTTCCGAATCCCTTTTCATCGGAAATAACCTTTCAGATATTGGGTGAAATTGGGAAAACCTTTCGAGTTGAACTCTACAATTCCTTGGGTCAAGCAGTTGCAGATAAAACGTTCTATCAAAACTCGGTGATAGAGAATTTTCACTGGGAAATCCCTAGACAATTGCCCAAAGCACCTTATGTTCTTAAGATCATAGGAGATGAACTTTACTGGCTTCAGAACCTTATTAAACAATAGTGCGGTCAACATTTACATTGCGAGGGAAAAATGTTTTGCTATTGATTTTTGCGTTTTGCTACACCTACGCCATCCTGCGGTATCATTTCGGAAAGAACTTAGTGGACTGGGTACATATTCCTTACGTCATCAACAAAGCTATTTCCTGGACGGCGGGTATTTTCATGGTTCTTACGTTGATACCCAATGTGAGGCTGATGCGTTATTCTCTCTCCAGAAGAACCTTAGGCCTAGGTGGCTACATTCTCGCTGTAGTACACATCGTATTTAATGTACTTTTATTACATCCCGATTTATACCCAAGCTTCTTCACCGGTCAAAAAATCAATGCTTATGGTTGGACGTATATTTCATTTGGAGCAACAGCCTTTATCTTTTTTAGCTTTCCGTTGTATGCAAGTTTGAAAAATGCACCCTCAACCGATGGCCGCTATAAACTCGGGAAACTTGGAATCCTTATTCTTACCTTTCATGTAGCTTCTTTGGGCTTACAGCATTGGTTCAGTCCACTAACTTGGCCAATGATGTTGCCTCCCATCACCTTATTGTTTGTATTATTTTCCATTATCATGCTATTTTTGAGATACCTAAAGGTGCTTTAACTTGCCCATTCAACGTATTCGTTAAAAAAACTTCTGGAAACGGGCCGAATTTTTGCCCCTACGGTGCCAACTTCCTATGGGTGGAAAAAGATAACAGCGCAAACTTCGATTCCGTAGTGGTGGAAATCACCTTCATAGGATAAGTTAGTTCTTATTAATTTGTTTACTTTTTAATAGTATTTTCTTCACGGAATAAAAACAACATAGTATTAATTTCACAAATAAAATTTATGCCTAAACTTACAATCTTTCTCATATGCTTATGTTGGATTAGCGCTCAAGCTCAAAACACCATAGGGCCTGGAAATTGCCTGGATTTTGCGGCGAACATCAACAATGCAAATCACCTAAGCCTAGGTGCCCTGAGTTCCATTAACACACAAGATTTTACCGTAGAATGTTGGATGAAGGTGAACAGTGTTTTCGACGACGAAGCTTTTTTTAGTAACAAAAATTGGTCGAGCGGCAGCAATACGGGCATTGTATTCGACGTACAAGATAATGGAACGAACATGAAATTCAATTTCAAGGATCCCAACACTCCACGCAAAGATTTAACGGTTGCAGTCCATGTGTTAAATCGCGATTGGTTTCATTTTACCGGCACCTTCAAACGAGGAGGTTATTTTGTTGTTTATATTAATGGAGAAGCGAAGGACAGCTTGAACGTTGCTTCTATTACGGGGAGTTTCGCGAGTCAGTATACCTACAAATTAGGCCAAGACGGAACTGGCAATTACACTTGGAACGGGTCGAATCCGCGCTACAACGGAAAAATCGATGAATTTCGAATTTGGAATAGTGTTCGAACCAAGCAACAAATTCGAAATAATATGTGCCATTCATTGTCAGGTAATGAAGCTAATCTATACGCCTACTACCCGTGCGACGATTCCTACAACCCAAACCTCAACGACCTAACCGCCAATAACAATGACGGAACATGGGTCAACGGTAATGCCAATAACGTTAAACTTTCGGGGGCACCCATCGGAAATTCCTCGGTGAATAAATACGGTAATTCAATCAGTTCTGATAGCTTACAAATTATTACAGCTAACCATGGAACCGTGACCTTGAACAACTTCAATGCTATTTCGGGCATCCATCTCTACGAGGTAGACAACAGTCCTACGCTTCAACAAGGGTTGAATGTCTTGCCCGGAAATACGGTATATTTTGGCTCCTTTGTGTGCGATACGGTTCAGAATGCTTCATATGGAGCTAAATACAGCTACAACTCATATACCTCAGCATTGAACGACGAAGCAAACTTATTGCTATTTAACCGCAGTAAAAACGATCAAGAACCGTGGACCAATTCCTTAGCTGCCGTTAACGTCACGACAAATACCTTACTTAAATCCCAGGTACACAGTCGAAAAGAATGGTTGCTTGGAACCTTGAGTGGGTTAACTTGTCAGAGTACTGATTCCATTTACCTCGTTGGAGGAAGCCCCACATCTGCAACGATTGGGTGGCAAAGTGCCGGGAATCATTGGAATGTCGTTTGGGGACTTCAAGGATTTAACTTAAACAGCGGAACCTTGATTCCCAATACAGCTAACAATCCTATTACCTTTAACAATTTGGCATCAGGTGCAAGCTACGAAATGTACGTTCAAGATACGTGTGCCGGGACTGGGTCGGGAATATGGGTTGGCCCCTTTTCCTTTACTGGCGAGCAATGCCTTAACCCATCGCAGCTTACCGCAACCAATATAACCGGTAGCTCAGCGACCTTATCTTGGGTGAATAATACTCCAAGCGCCAATAACTTTGACATTGAGTGGGGGTTACCTGGATTTACTCAAGGGGTTGGCATTCCTGTAAACGGAGTTACACTTCCGTACAATTTGACAGGACTTGGGGCAAATACTTCATATGCCTACTACGTTCGAACCGTATGCGGTCAAAACAACTTCAGCGGCTGGGCGGGTCCATTTACCTTTACTACGGCCGATAATGCGCAAATCACGGAATTGGAATTTCCATTTTCTTTTGTGCCGAATCCGTTCATCGAATCGTTTATTATAACTAGCTATGCCACTGTAAAACAGGTCATTTACCTAAGTGACCTTCAGGGTAAAAAAATCAACGCTTCGGTAATTCAATTGAATGATTTTCAAACGCAAATTTCCTTAATAGAAGAAGATTATGGGGTATATTTGTTGCATGTAGTTGATAATGAACAACATTTCTTTCAACGAATTGTCAAAATGTGATTAAAATAATATTACCATAACATACCGAAAATAATTTTTTTTTAGATTAAGATAAATTCCTTATTTATGAAAATTACTAATATAGTTCTTTTGCCGATTTTGCTTCACAACCTAGAAAAGTGTTAATCATTGGTATGGGAAAAGGTTTTTTAAAAATTATACATTCGCACAAATAAATCTATTATGAAAAAAATATTTACCTTCTGTATTCTCTTGTTGCTGGTCTTTAATTATCAAGCACAATGTAACTTTGTGTATGTAAGTCCCTTTGGCTTGCCAACAGGAACCGGCAGTATGAACGATCCTATGGATGTTACTACGGCTTTTGCAACAGCGGCTAACGGCAGCCATATTCGTATGGCAATTGGAATGTACACTATTAATAGTTCCTTAAGTCTAAATGCTCAAAATATTACTGTTGAAGGAGGATTTATTGACAATTTTTCTTGGACCAAAACGAGTACAGCAGGAGCTACCACCATTTTTAGAACAAACACTAATTCTTCGGGGCTTCCAAACGCACCTAGAATTTCTGCGATCGAATTAGTGGGCAAAACTGGATTCCGTTTTCAGGACCTAACAGTACAAACGGATAATGCCGCAGCATCTACCCCGTTGCAACCTTATGGCACAATGGTTTACGGAATCTATATGGACAGTTGCAGCAACTACGATATGGTTCGTTGTCAGGTTATTGCTGGTAATGCGAGCGCTGGTTTTAACGGTTCACAAGGTCAGCTAGGTTTACCTGGAGTCAATGGCCAGAATGGGCAAAACGGGGATGGCGACAATCAAAATTTTAATACCAATTCCTCTGTTGCTTTAGGCGGAATCTCATCTTGTGGATGTAATGGGGGAAATGGTGGTCAAGGGGGTTATTCAGGTAATACAAATGGAACATCTGGTCAACAAGGCGGATGTACAGGAGGTAATCCGGGATCTGGTGGTAGTAATTTTTGCACATTCAATTGCAGTCATCCAGGTTCATCCAACGGGGTTAATGGTTCAAATGGTTCAGCGGGATTATCGGGTAACATAGGAAGTAATGGGCCTTTAGGGTCTGTTATTGGATCTTTTTGGCAGCCTGGAATTCAGGCTGGTACTGGTAATATAGGTCAATGTGGCACGGGTGGTGGCGGTGGCGGCGGCGGCGGATCTGAGGCGGGAGGTTTATGTGACGACGGTTCAGGTGCAGATGGTGGTGGTGGCGGTTCAGGTGGAGAGGGTGGACAAGGAGGTTCTGGTGGGTACGGCGGTGGTTCTTCTTTTGGTTTGTTTTTTGTAAATAACGGGGTTAATGGTGTTATAGAAGATTGTTGGATTATTGCTGGAGGGGCAGGACAAGGGGGACAAGGAGGACAAGGAGGTTCGGGAGGTCAAGGAGGTCAAGGAGGAGCAGGAGGTGGAGGTGGTTGCGATGTAGGTTCAGGAGGTCAAGGAGGTCAAGGAGGAGCAGGAGGAAATGGAGGAGCAGGAGGAAATGGAGCAACGGGTATTTCTCAAAATGTGTATTTCGTATCAGGGGATTCTTTATTGATTCAAATAGATACGTTCAATCTGCAAGCTCAACCAGAAATTCAAATAAGTTATGCAACGTGCAGCAATGCGTTTATGCAAGCTCAGGCGATGAACGCGAACACCGTACTTTGGTCGTTTGATACGCCTGCTAATGTGGTTTCTGCAAATACAAACCCCGCTTCTTTTTCCAGTGGAAATTTGGGTTTCACAACAATTCAAGCACAAGTGAACGGCGGGGGTATTGAGTTCTACACTGATTTTATTTACATAAGTTGTTCGGGAGAAACCACCAACCAAAACGAGTCCATTTGTCTAGGTGAACAAGTATTGTTTAACGGAAATTACCTTACTCAAGCGGGCACTTATTCCGACACGTTAACGAATACACAAGGTTGTGATAGCATTGTGGTTATGGTCTTAACAGTAAATCAAGTTAACAACACTATTTCCATCAATTCAAGCAACGGACAGCAATTGGTTTCAAGCAATTCTGGGCTAACATACCAATGGATTAATTGTACTAATGGAACGAATCTTCCGGGGGCTAATGGTTCATCCCTTTTGGTTACACAAAACGGTACCTATGCTGTTATTAGCACGGATGCTAATGTTTGTTCGGACACCTCGAATTGCATTACTATTAACTATATTGGAATTGACGAGCTTTTATCGCAAACATTCAGCGTAACACCTAACCCTGTAGTTGATGCGATGAACCTTTCATTTGATGAGGCATTTACCGGAAATATCAGTATTGCGGATGTTGCAGGAAATGTAGTGTATTCCGCATCATTATTAGAGCAAAAAAAGTGTATTATTCCGATGAATGTTCCTCAAGGGATTTATTTCATACAAGCCGAAATCAAGGGTTTTAAGAAAACGGCTCGTGTGGTAAAACTGTAATTAAGTTTCAGTCTATTATTGAAAAACGCCCTCATGGGGCGTTTTTTGTTGTATTTAATGAGTTATTTATCTTCCTTCTCTAACTTGCATACACTTGGTATTTAAACCCAAGGCAAACCAATTTTTGGAGGGCCTTCTATTTGGAAATGCACGCTGTCAGAGAATGTAATTTCAACTCTAATCCAATACGTGGGGTATCTCCAAATTTTGAATAAAACGTTCGCTTTGCAAAAAAATCAGACAGACTAATCAACTTAATAAAATCGATCTTTTCAGACCCTTATTAGATTACTATTATTTTTACTGCTTTTCGTTGATTTCGAATGAAATAAATCCCTGGAACAACATCCATTCTCAATCGACTAGAAGTTGACGAGCCTTCCCAAAATACGCGCCCACTAATATCTACCAACATGCATTTCCCTGAGGGTAATACCAGTTCTTCTCCCTGATGTAACACAGTCGGGAATGGGAATTTTAATTCATTCTCCATGAGCCCTCCGGATAAAATAGTCAAATTCACAGTAACCAGGCTATCACAACCATGAATCGTAGTCAATGGTTGAGTATAGGAACCAGAGCTTGTATATACTTGACCATTCCAATCAAAAGAACTCACAACGGTTGTATCAAACACTGTCAAAGGCGCCGATTGATTAATGATTACATCCCATAGCACAAGCGAGTCACAACCACTTACATTCGTTAATAATTGTGGAATAATACCTGAATTTGTATAGATTTGTCCACCAATACTTACCGAATCGCAGCTGCTTAGCGCTACCATCACTGTATCTCCTTGCGTTAAGTTAAATTGAATATTCAGTATGGAATCACATCCGAGATTACTGGGTAAAACCTGTTGATACGTGCCACTCTGGCTATACGTTTGTCCATTCAAGGTTAAGGGAACGCATTGTGTATACAGCAAATTAGTTTGTGTATTCGACAAAATAGTCAATTGCAAGGTCACTACTGAGTCGCATCCCGAAAGGGTTTGGCCCTGATAGGTATAGTTTCCTGATTGCGTCAAGGCTTGGCCATTCCAATTCAAGGAAACGCATGCGCTTAAGGTTTGGTTCACAGTATATGCCGGAACCACCTGAACCTGCGCGAAAGAAGTTGGTCCATTACCGCAGGCATTCGTTGCGGCAACCTGAATGGTAATTAGTGCAACTCCAACTTGAGGATTAATCGATAAGGTAGGTTGTTGCGTAGTTGAATTTATGCTATTAATGGTCCATTGGTAACCTGTGGCGCCTTGTACATTGCTTGAGTTAAGTATTATCGGATTTTGATTGCTACAAATATTCTGAGGAAAGCTGGCTGTCTGCGGTGCGTTTATTGGCGCACTAATTAAGTTAACGGTAACCGCCAAGCGATTTTGCGACTCCACACCATTAATTGTTTGAGAGGCATAATAGGTGGTTCCGTTAACCAATACCGTATTTGCTGATAAAATTGTGCCACCTACTGCGGCTGTGTACCACACAATAGTATTACCCGAAACGTTTAGTTGTGATAGGGTATTTCCGCTACACATCGTTTGTGGTGAGGCACCAGTGGGGGCTGGGGTAGCTGCAACTAAAGTGAAATTGGCGGAGGCAATACCGCGGTTTGAACCACCATGGTAAGCATATGCAAAGCTCGCCGTGTTGCCTCGAGCCCAAATCAGCGAAAGCGCTCCAGGTGCTGCTGAAAAAACATGGTCATTAGGGTCGCCTGTGTTCAAAGCCCTTGTCGCAATTATAGTCCGAATGCCTATTGCTACCTGGTCAGATGTAATGGTCCAGTTTTGTAGCGCATCAGTAACTGGCGCTCCATAACCTGTTAAATAAGCATCAAAGTTAGTTAGCACGCCTACAGCGTGAACGCCCACAACGTCTGTTCCTGATGCCATAGACGACGCATCAAATCCCAAAGCAAACCATCTACCAGCCGGCCCTGTAAGCGTTAAGGTAACGTTAGCGCCAACGTCGAGTTTGGCAGTCATTGTCAAACCTGCTGTTGACGATAAATTTACTACGCCTGTCGTATACGTTTGAGTAAAACAAGAAATTGATATAAATAGAAAGTAAGCAAAAAGGTTAGTTTTTTTCATAAGTCTCAAATAAGGTGTTAAGTTTAGGGTCTTTGTAATAGTCTAGGAGGTCTTTTAAGCTTCTTCCTTGAGCATCAGCAATTGTTGTCGAAGCTTTGTGAGCTAAAAGCGATTCAATAAGCTCATAACGCTTTAAATTCATTGCCATATGTAAGGGTGTGCCAAATTGTGTAAATTGACAGGTATCGTTGGGTGAATAACCTTTATCCAAGAGATAATTTAGCATTTCTAGGTTATCTTTAAATATTATACCATAAATAGCTGAGCCTTCTGAAGTACATTGCATGACTTTTGCACCTTTTTTTTCTAACAATTTCGCAACGGCATTGTTTCCACGGTAACAGGCCAAAATAAATGGGCTTATTCCTTGGTCGGATAGTTGGTTTACTGCACTGGGGTCTTTTAAAAGATAGGCCTGCATAGATTCGACAGAGCCTGTTCTAGATAAATCAAAAATATCTTGTGCATTTACGCACAACTGTATAAAACTGAAGGAAAATAAAAAAATAATACGCATAATTAATTGATATTATTGAGAATCTAACACAAAGTTAAATCAATTTACTACTTAATTACGTAATTATTAAATCAATTTTCTTAACTTTCGACAATAAATTGTTTGGAATAATTTTGAAACTATTTTAGTGTAAATTTAATACCTTTTACTGTTATGAATAAGTTAAATTTTTTAGTTTTTTTTGCTCTTTCGTTGGTTTTATTAGCGTGTAAAGACACAGGGATATTGGTTAAACCAAAATATAATACAACCATTTTTAGAGGAGTACAAGGCGAAACTGAAGTAAATACTTTTAATCGTAAGCAAGCTGAGCGCGAAAAAAGCCTTGCTGCAACGTTGGAAAAAGCCGATGAGGCATTGCGTCGATTGGAAGATCAGAAAACAATGTTTTATTCAATCGATAGTTCTGAAAGGATAAACGAGATAGATGTACAATTGGATAAATTGATAGAAAGAACTAAGCAAATTATTGATTTGTTAAATGAAACAGATCCTTATTCGCCTGCAGGTAACGAAAAAGCTCTGCGCTTAGCGGTAGAATTAAATGATTTACTTTACAATTATGTCTATCCTATTGGTGAATTAATTGTTTCTAATAAAGAAATAAAAAATATCTCTGCCGATATTAGTTTTGATACGGGGAGTTCCTTACTGACCAAACAAGGAAAGTTAGCAATAACCGTATTGATTGAGACAATTACGAAGGATATTGCGGAATGGAAAGTTTATTTAAATCAGCATAATGAAAATGTTTTTGATCAAGAGGAGTATAAGACGATATTAATAATTAATGGTTATTCAGACCTACAGGGTTCCGGTAATGCAGCTGATCGGGCTGAAAAGAACCTTGAATTATCTAAAAAGAGAGCTGCTGCAGTCGCTGCAGAATTTGAAAAACAACTGGCTGAATTAAACACGAAATTGAAATTGACATACAACGTTAAGTTTTATGGACAAGGAGAAAATTTGCCCCCGAAACAAGTGGAGAATGGAAAGGTTAATAATCCTGATCGAAGGATCACAACAATTAGTATGGTTGTTGGACCTAAAATCTTGCTTTATATGGATTAATCTATAAGAAACTAGGTGGTTTCCGCACTTCTATTTTCGCGTCTTTGAATATGGAAGATGTGTTTCTAATACTTAATAAAAAGCTTTTGTTACCGCCGATTGGCGTCCAATAAAAGGACAGTGCCCAGCAATGTAAATTTCTGTTTAAGGAAAAATTAATATTAGTTAATTGCTTCGTTTGTATATCAAAGTTGATATTGCTGGATAAATTCCATCGCTTGGTAAAACTTATGTCTCCATTCAATACGATCGTTTGTACAAATTGATAATTATCATTCGACAAGATAGTTTTCGATGTATTTGCATTTATGGAATATACATGCGACAAATTCATTTTCCATGGGATGTTAAAATAAATTGCTTGCTCTGGATGTAAACTGAATTGATTGTAATCACTGTTCCAATTTGTTTTAACGGTTTCTTTGGTCTCTTCAATAATTTCCCGGCTTTTTTTGGAGGCGAGTGTAAGGGTAGTGGTTACGTTATTAGACAAAAAACGCCCCAAAGACTGACCCGTTTTAATGGCATAGGTCCCTAGGGTTTTGCCACTAATTGTACTCCAGCTATATGGACTAAAACTTGAATTAGCAACAATATTTAGCCATGATAAGGGACTAATTCTCAAATTTAGTTGAATGTTGGAAAGGTTCATGGAATCCTTGTTGAAATCATAATTTCCTGTTATTGAAAATTGGTCGATTAGTCTTATTTTTCGATAGCCAGTTACCGTGTCCTTGTCTGATTTAACTTTTAACTCCAACGAATTATTAACGCCAAAAGTTAGGAAGGATGATTTACTGGAATTTCCAACATTATAAATACTTCGCTCATATTTTGAATAGGAAATAAGCGATTGGTTTGCTCCTGCATTTGCTGTCGTTAATTGATTTAGAAGTGGTACAAATCGATAACCAATACTTGGTGTCATTAGGTGACGAATTAATGGTTTATTTTTGCCTAAAATGCGATAATAACTGTATAATACTGTCGTAAGATTAACATTCAAACTGAATTCGTGTGCCATGCCGAATTTAGCCAATGTGTCGATTTCAGTGCCATTGCTGAATGAATTGTAATTTTTTTGAATTTGCTGAAAATTAATTTTATTCCCATAGGAAATACTGGGGGTTATTTTAACAGAATTCTTAAAAAAACCACTTGTTGTTTGCAATACGATCCCTTGGTTTACGCCATTCATGAATTCATTACCAATTCCACGAAAATCAAAAACTGTTAGTAGTGAATCGTTGAAAGTGGATTTGTTTTGACTTTCCATCGAATAGCTTAATCCTATGCGGGATATGGTTTTTTGCCATTCTTTAATTGGGTTTTTTACCATGTTTTTAAATGGAAAAATGCGTGTTACGTTGGCATTGAAAATCGGACTAGTTAATGAAATGTTCTTTGCAATTGAATTTTGACGGAGGGATATTTTCATTCCCATTGTGACTGGTTTACCTGGAAATGACCTGTTTAAATTAATGTCGGAGTTAAAACTGTTGTTAAAATATTGGGGGTTAATTGGATCTAAATTGTTTTTCGTTTTGTTATCTGAGATAAAGTTGACATTGGATGAAAATGCCCAATATGGATTCGATTTTGCTTCCTTTCTATGCGACCAAATTATTGAAACTTTGTTCTGTGCGGTATTGAAAGGAAAGCCCTGCCTAAACTGCTGAAAACCTACGGATATCTTTCCGCTAAAAGCATATCGTTTGGAATAATCTAAATCATTCCTTAGTCCCCAACTCCCTCTGCTATAAAGGTTTATATACGCGCTTGTTTGAAGTCGGTCATTGATGGGAAAATAATATCCCAAATTTTGAACCCCAAATCCATATTGTGAAATCGGAATGAATTCTGGGAATAATAGGCCATGTGTCCGCTCTTTTTGCTGAGGGATAATCGCAAAAGGAAGTCCTAAGGGTGTGGGAATGCCATTTACCCATAAGTTCATTGGGCCGGTTACAATGCGCTTGTCTGGAATCATAACTGCTTTTGATAAGCGAAAATGGTAGTGTGGCTCTTCTAAATCGCAGGTGGTTAAACGACCATTTTTGAGGTGTATTTCATCGTTTGGATATCTTTTGGCTTCGCCCATATTAAAATAAAATTCATCTTGTTTAATAGCTAACTCTTCAAGATATCCTTTCTCAGTCTTTGTGTTATAGCGCATCCGCAAACAAGTGACAAGCTCTTGACCATCAGTAAATGTTGGCAATTCAATTTTGTTGATGTCATTGTCATAGCGGTAGGATGCTTGAATTTCATTGGCATTTAAATCAATCAATATGTACCCGGCACTTAGTTTAATGTCTCCCATTTCTACCTTCGCATTCCCATACAAATGAACCTTTCTTTCCTTAATATCGTTAAAAATAGAATCGTTGGAGGAATATAAAATGATGTCGGTAATGCTAGAATCATTTAAGGAAATTGTGTCTTTTAATTTCGTGCTTTGTGCACTAACTACAAATGATACCTGCATTATTAACAATGTGCCGAAGATAAATCGATAAAGAGACTTATTTACTGTCAATTAATTAAAATTATATTTGTCAAGGTGTTTACCTTTATGCAAATCTACCAAAATTCGTTATGCGCGCAATGAACGTTTGTTTTAGACCTTTATTTATTTTCTTAACTAGTATGGTTTTGATGCAGGGATTTACCTGTTTTTCTCAGACTAAGAACGCAGAAAAACAACTGATTCGAACGGTTGTCATCGATGCTGGTCATGGAGGAAAGGATCCGGGTTGTCATGGGTCTTTTGCACATGAAAAAGTGGTTTGTTTATCCATGGCCTTGCGATTAGGGGAATTAATTAAAGCCAAATATCCGGATGTCAAAGTTATTTTTACAAGGGATAAAGATGTTTTTGTTGAATTGTATGAGCGGGCAAATATTGCAAATAGGGCAAATGCTGATCTATTTATTTGTATTCATGCCAATGCAGGAAGTGCTTCTGCGTACGGAACGGAAACCTATGTTTTAGGATTGCATCGGACAGAATCACAACAAAAAGTAGCGGAAACAGAAAATGCTATTATTTCGCTTGAAGACGATAAAGGGGCCAAATACCTTGATTTTGACATGTCTCCCGACGCCATAATTGGGATCCAATTGCAAATGTCTGTTAATCTAGATAACTCTATTCGATTTGCTGAATTGTTACAAAAAGAGTTTAAACGGATTGGTCGATATGATAGAGGAGTAAAACAAGCAGGTTTTCTTGTTTTGTACAAAACAACCATGCCTTCAGTGTTAATCGAAACTGGATTCTTGCCAAATATCGCAGAAGAAAAATTTATAGGGAGTGCTGAAGGACAAGAAAAAATGTCGCAGTCAATGCTCGCGGCTTTTGTTGATTATAAAAACGAGATGGAGGGCAAGGGTGATAAAGTACCCGTAAGTAATAATGAAGCCCCGGTGAAACCTGTCGAAAATATTTCGGAAAATAACACAAATGAAATTTTAGAAAAGTCACTTTTTTTTAGTGTGCAAATAAGCACGTCAGACACCAAAATCTCCTTAAATTCAAACATTTTTAATGGCTTGGATGTTAAGGAATATAAACAGGGAAATTTGTATAAATATTATACCGGAACTTTTGTGAATGATATTGATGGAGCTAAAAATTTGAAAGTCGAATTACAAGATAAAGGGTTTAAAAATGCTTTTGTGATTGCTTTCTTGGATGGAGTGCGTATTAGTATAGAAAAAGCTATTAAATTAGCAGAAAATTAGAGTGTTGAAATATTCAAAAGAAATAAAAACCGGTTTTTTTGCGATTCTTGCAATTGTTATTATTGTGCTGGGTGTTAACTTTCTGAAGGGCAATAGCTTTTTTGGACGTGACGATACTTATTATAGTTACATGGAAAATTCAGGGCAATTAATGGTTGCGAGTAATGTAACTCTCAATGGCGTTATTGTTGGAAAGGTTTTGGGTGTAGATTATGTCCCCAATGGCGCTCCTGGAAAACGAGTCAAAATTACATTTACTATACAAAACTCAAGCGTTCAACTACCAAAAGGAACCTACATAGAAATCGGTTCACTAGATCTTCTTAGTAAAGGCTTGTTAATTCATTGCCCCGCTGACGCTTCTAAAGGATATTATAAGCCCGGAAATGTTTTGCCTGGATTATTATCAATTGATATGGTTTCGCAGGTCAAAGCTTATGCCGATCCAATTTCTCAAAAATTACAGGCGATGATGGCTTCAATTGATAAAATGGTTGGCTCATTATCTACTTTTTGGGATGATAGCGCTACCTCAGAAATTGAAGCAAGCTTAAAAGAAGTTAAAATTGCGATTGCTCGTTTTGGCGGTCTTGCAAAAGAAATTCAAGCGTTTGTTGGAGTTGAAAAGTTGCAATTCGCTCGAATAATGTCTAATGTTGAAAATATTACTCTGAACTTAAAGAAAAGTAATGAACAAGTATCCGGCATCATTGGAAATTTAAAATTGGTTACAGATGATTTGGTCACAGCAGATTTTAAAGGGGTTATTCTTGAAGCTCAAACAACCTTGAAAAAAATTAATTTTATTTTGGCTGAAACAAGCGCTGGTAAAGGTACACTGGGCAAATTAGTGCACGATGAAAAATTATACAATGAATTAGTTGAGTCAAATAACCAACTTCAAAAATTAGTCGATGATATTGAAAAACACCCGGAAAGATACATTCATGTATCAGTCTTTGGAGGTAAGACAAAAGGAATTAAACTGAATAGTACACAAGAGAAAAAACTTACTCTCTTGTTAGATTCATTGCCTGAATAATATGTGGTCAATATACATTTTTATATCTTTATTTTTATTTTCGTTTGGTCTGTTCATTTTTAATTTGTCCAGAATTAGAAAAAATATTCTTTTGGGTAGGGCAATAAATAGATCCGATAAGCCTTTAACACGATTGAAAACTATGGCTTTGGTAGCCCTTGGACAAAAGAAAATGTTTACTAGGCCTATCGCCGCTTTCCTTCACTTAGCGTTGTATGTAGCCTTTGTTATTACTCAAATAGAACTCGTAGAAATTATTGCCGATGGATTCTCAGGAAAACATCGAATGTTCTATTTTTCTTTGGGTGATTTCTATGTTTTTATGATCAGCTTTATTGAGATTCTTACAGTATTGGCTTTTATAGCAACAGTAGCCTTCTTATGGCGGCGTAACATGCTTTCCCTGCCAAGGTTTAATAAGATGGAATTACTTGGTTGGCCTAAAAAAGATGCGAATCTGATTCTTATAATGGAGATTGTTCTCATTGTTTTCATTTTTACAATGAATGGTGCTGATGAGGTGCTTTATAACCGAGGTGGATCACATGTCGAATATGCAAAAGGAAGTTTTGGATTTTCAATTTCTTCCTGGCTCGGACCTTTGGTGTTTGATAATTTTACTGTTGAAGCGTTGCGCATTTTTGAGCGAATTGGGTGGTGGGGACACATAGGAATGGTTTTTTTATTTTTAAATTACTTGCCTTATTCAAAGCATCTTCACATTCTCTTAGCTTTCCCAACTACTTATTTTTCAAACCTTGAAGCAAAAGGTAAGTTTTCTCACATGAAATCGGTTGAAAATGAAGTTAAGCTAATGCTCGATCCTAACGCAGACCCCTATTCAGCCGCAAATGCGACCGATATACCAGAGCGTTTTGGTGTAAAGGATGTCACGGATTTAACATGGAAAAATCTTTTAGATGCCTACTCCTGCACTGAATGCGGCAGATGCACGGATGTCTGTCCTGCTAATATCACCGGTAAGGCTTTGTCGCCTCGAAAAATAATGATGGACACAAGGGATCGTATGGTCGAAGTGGGGGAGTTGAAAAAGGGTGTCGTGGATGGAAAAAGTTTATTGGGAGATTATATTTCTCCAGAAGAGGTTTGGGCATGTACTTCCTGTAATGCTTGTGTGGAGGCTTGCCCCATTAATATTGATCCGCTTTCAATTATTATTGATCTAAGGAGGAATTTAGTCATGGAGGATGCAGCAATGCCATCTGAATTAGCAGGTATGCTTACAAATATTGAAAATAATGGCGCTCCTTGGCAATTTGCACAGAGTGATCGCTTAAATTGGTTAAACGAAGAGTAAGCTATGAGTTTGAAAGTCCCTACAATGTCTGAAATGATAGCCACTGGTCAAAGCCCTGATATATTGTTTTGGGTGGGCTGTGCAGGAAGTTTTGATGACCGCGCGAAGAAAATTACAAAGGCGCTTGTAAAAATATTAAATCATTGTAAGGTTAATTTCGCTGTACTTGGTGCGGAGGAAAGTTGTACGGGTGATCCTGCCAAAAGAGCGGGCAATGAATTTACTTTTCAAATGCAAGCGATGATGAATATCCAAGTGCTTGATGGGTATGATGTGAAGAAAATCGTTACGGCTTGTCCTCATTGCTTTAATACCTTAAAAAATGAGTATCCGGAGCTAGGTGGAAATTATGAGGTGATTCATCATACTCAATTAATCCAAGACTTAATTAATACGGGTAAATTAGCCTTGGAAGGAAGCCAAACCTATAAAGGAAAAAAAATCACTTTTCATGATCCTTGTTATCTCGGCCGGGCGAATGATGTGTATGAAGCCCCTAGAGCCTTAATAGAGAAGTTAGACGCTGAGTTAGT
>Ga0247839_1001207_pt1 | contig 44180 bp, 70 predicted proteins | sample LaCruzMarch2015__6_FD_192405 | JGI IMG/M metagenome (GOLD analysis project Ga0247839, IMG submission 192405) | Freshwater microbial communities from meromictic Lake La Cruz, Castile-La Mancha, Spain - LaCruzMarch2015_16m | ecosystem: Environmental > Aquatic > Freshwater > Lake | place: Spain... | reverse complement strand
AACAATAAAGATTGGCGCATTGCAGGGTACAACCCTTGTGCAGAACAATCTCTTGAGTCCTTTGAGTGTTGTACCTTAGTTGAGACCTATTTAAATCGCCATGAAGACATAGAGGACTTTAAAAGAACTTTAAAGTTTGCTTATCTATACGCAAAGACCGTAACTCTCATACCTACACACTGGGAAGAAACAAACGCCATCATGCAAAGAAATCGGCGCATAGGTACTTCTGTTTCAGGAGTGGCTAATTTTGCAGATAGAAAAGGATTACCAACACTTCGTCAATGGATGGATGAAGGGTATAAAGTAATTAAGACATATGACACAACCTACTCAGAGTGGCTTGGTATCCGTGAGTCAATCAAGATGACTACGGTAAAGCCAAGTGGAACAGTTAGTATCTTGGCAGGTGAATCACCTGGCGTTCATTGGACTGTAGGTGGAGAGTATTTTAATCGTGCTATCCGTTTTGCTAACTCTGATCCAATGCTTCCTTTGTTTAAGATGGCTAACTATCGAGTAGAACCAGCATCTGAGTCTCCTAATACAACTTCGGTTGTCTTTTTTCCAATTAAATCCAAGGCTATGCGTAGTGAGAAAGATGTAAGTATTTATGAAAAAATGGCTCTTGCTGCTACTGCACAAAGATACTGGTCAGATAACTCTGTAAGTGTGACTATTAGTTTTAATCCCGAAACAGAGGCCTCAGCCATTGGCACGGCTTTACACATGTATGACGGTCAATTAAAAACCGTATCTTTCTTACCATCAGGTAATGCTACCTATCCTCAGATGCCTTACACACAAATCACTTCTGAAGAGTACGAATCAGAAGGCGTTATGAAATTATTTCCTATAGATCTTTCAGGAGTATATGCTGGCATGGCTGCAGACGCTATAGGAGAGGCGTATTGCACAACTGATGCTTGTGAGGTTAGACTAATTAAAGATAATCAATAGGAGAAAATAATGGCGTACAAAATAAACAATGTTGTAATTCTTGGCGGTGGTTCTGCTGGATGGATGACTGCTTCTACTTTTATAAAAGCCTTTCCTAATAAAAACATAACCGTTGTTGAGAGTTCTTCTATTCCAAAAGTTGGAGTTGGAGAGAGTACCGTTCAAGACATTTCCTCTTGGTTAAATTACTTAAATATTGATTATAAAGATTTTATGTCACATACAAATGGGGCGTATAAGTTAGGACTTGGGTTTACAAATTTTAAAACTTCTAATTCTCCTACTTTTTATTATCCGTTTGGATCCCCAGATTTAACGGATACCGTATTTGGAATAAATGATTGGCATTTTAAAAAAGCATTAGATCCAAATATTTTAGACTCTGATTATGTGAAACTAATAAACTTTTTATAGATGAAGAAAAATTATTTTATCCTTATTACAGAACAGACCGAGACATTGCATACCAATTTGATGCAAGTTTATTTGGAGACTGGTTAGCCAATAAATATGCAATTCCAAAAGGTGTAAAAAGAATTATAGGAAATTTAGGTCGTATAAATGGAACTGAAGAAGGCATCACGTCTCTTGTTTTAGAAGATGGAACAGAAATATTTGGAGATTTATTTATTGATTGTACTGGTTTTAGAAGTTTGTTACTTGGACAATATTTAAATGAACCGTTTACTTCCCTAAAAGATGTGCTGCCTAATAACAAAGCATGGGCAACTCAAGTACCTTATAACAACAAAGAAAAAGAATTAAAAACTTACACAAATTGTACTGGGGAAAAAAATGGATGGGTTTGGAATATACCTCTTTGGAATCGTATGGGGTCTGGATACGTTTTCAGTGATGAGTTTGTAGATGATGAGACTGCTTTACAAGAATATAAAAATCATCTTGATTCTCATAATATGGTTTTTTACGATCCTAATAGATCTAAATCTTTAGAGTTTAAAAAGATTGAAATTAGAAATGGTTATCATGAAAGATTTTGGGTTAAAAATGTTTGTGCAATTGGTTTATCTAATGGTTTTATAGAACCACTAGAAAGCACAGGTCTTATGATGATACATCAGTTTGTTAGAGATCTTGTAAGCACTATTCAAAATAGAGAATATATTACTCGTTTTGATATAGATAGTTTTAATAAAAATAATGTTGAAACTTTAAAAGGTATTTCAAAATTTGTAGCAATGCATTACCAATTTTCTCAAAGAGACGACACTCCTTATTGGAAAAAATTAACAATGGAAAAAGAATATTCAAATGATTATTTTGATTTATCTAAACAGGTGTACCATAACAGAGAATTTTATTCACCAATTTGGGCATGCATTGCTGTTGGATTAGGTTACAGAACAATTACTCCAATAATTATACAAGAATTGAATTTTTCTAAAGATTTTAATCTTTTAAATTCTTTAAATAATGCTTTTACCATAAGAAATAATAAACGTAAAATGTGGGAAGAAGTTATTGACAAAGCACCTACGCATTACGAGTATTTAAAAAAGAATATTTATAATGAAAATTAAAGACATACCTTATGTAAGTAAACAGTTATTTAACAAATCTTATTGGAATAAAACTAATGTTGTAGAGTTTTGGGCTTTTTCTACAAAATTGATGATTATTTTTCCAGGATTATTGTTTAATAAACAATGGTGGTGGTTATATCTTTTTGCTTTGGTTTCTAGTATTGCTTTGATTTTAACTTCTACTATTAAAACTTTGCCTACCATTATTTATTTTAATATTGGTTGGTCTATATTAGCCTCAGCAGCACTTATAAAACATTTTGTTTAACCTTTTGGTATTGCTTTGCTTTTACTCTACTCTTGCTCTGCTTTACCTGTTGCTGTGCAATAGTGTCGTTGGTGATGACGCTTTCTTTCGTCTATATTTAATAAACCTCTAACATCAGAGGTATCTTTAAGAATGACTTTTGTTATTGATAATTCACAAGCAGAACATACCAATACTAAACATTCGGTTGTTGTGTGATCTTTTCTCCAGCCTAAATGAACTAACTTATCCCAAAACAATTTTTCGGTATAAGGCAAGTTAGGTTCTTTGTAATTTTTATATTGTTCTTGCTTATGCTTTACGTATTGCTTGTCTAATTCGACATAACGATCTACAAATGAGTGTTCTCCCATGATTGCCTCCTAACTAACTAACTTCTCCTGGCTGCCAGGGTAGTTAGTTCTGAGATAGCCCCACCATCTCTGATGGGGCTTCTCCTATTGCTTCTCCTATTGCTTTGCTTGCTTATGCTTTTGCTATGGCTTTTGCTATTGCTTTGCGTTCTTTACTGGGAACTGTTCCATTAACTGCTTAGTCTTTGATGTAATTCCATGCCAAGAACTCCAGTCTTTACCACCTTTACTCATGTAATAAGTGATACTTGCGTTAACCACAGGGTTGAGCAATTCGGCATTATTTTCTAAACCAAATTTTTCTCTACGATCTTCGCCTAACTCTCCAAGCATGTTTATTTGAAACATACCCCAAGAATTATCGCCTGTGTCTGTGTTTGGATTGTGAGCGAGTGGTCGCCCATTACTTTCCTTTTTTGCTATTGCCCATGCTTCTTTTAGGTCTGTGCCTGTGAAGCCTACGGCACGAAGCAATTCGACCAATTCAGTATCGGTCAATTTATGAGCGTTCTCATATTTTTTTAAGATCGCTTCATTTGTAGTTGCTTGAACTACTACTGCTTCGGCTTTAGTTGGTGCTATGGCATCAGGCGTAGTTGCTACTCCAAATGCTACGGCTAAGGTCGAGATCGACCCACTAAGTATTAGTGCTTTTACTCTTGCTTTGGCTTTTGCTGATGCTTTGACTATTGTCTTTGGCATCTGCTCGGCTCTTATTCGTGCGTTTGATTTCATCATCACTCCAAATAGTCGTTGGCACTTTCAGATGCCTTTGACTGGTGTGAACGAAGGCGGTGTAAATACCGCTCTGTCGTCTTGATCGATTGGTGTCCTAATCGCTCTTTTACTTCATGTATGTCTATGCCGTTCTTTAACAACTGCGTAGCATTGGCATGTCGTAAATCGTGAGTTCTCGGATACCAGCCGATTGCGGACTTGGCTATTGCTTTGTTCCATGTTGTTCTCCATACATCACGAGGCATGTGGCTCATATTGTTGATGAAACTCCCTTGCTTATGCTTCTGCTGGTGCTTCTGCTTTGCCTTACGGCTTTCGCTTTTTACCTGCTCTGCTTCTGCTAGTGCTTCTGCTTGGGCTTTGGCTTTGCGGTAGTTTGCTACTGCTTGCCTACACCTTTCACATCTACAACCCCCATGTGTATAGGAGTAAAGAGTTCCATGCTGGAACTGTTTTCCGCCTTTCTCAAATGGTTGAGAAGGCTTTGTGCTTCGTGAACCTTTAAGTTTACCTTCCGTTAATAAAATTGTTCTTGGGAACATCAAGTCATCTTTTGCTATGCCTTTTGCTAGGACATACGCTTTTAATTGCTGTAATAGGGCTTTTCCTATTACTACGCTTCTCTTATGCCCCGATTTCGTGGCTTCTACTACTAAAAACCGATTACCCTTGTTGTATTGCTTCCCTAGATCACTAACTCGCCTTTGAATAAAAACTTCTCCAGTTTTGAAGTTAATGTCTTTTGCCCTTACTTCCGTTGCTTCACCATAGCGACACCCACTTACTACTAAAAACTGAGCAAACAATTTTGCCCCTTGTGTCGGTAAAAACTTCACTATCTCTTTGAACTCGTCAGGTTCAATTAACTTGGCAATATCCGCATGATTAACCTTGATCTTAATTCCATGCGTGGGATTTCTTTCCAACTGACCAGCACTAACTAACTTTGAAAACATAGAACCGAGAGAAGCCTTGATTTGATTTAAGGTCGCTGATTTAACTCCCGATAGTTTTAGATCATCAATTAACTTAGTAAGTTCTACGGGCTTCAGGGAAGTTAGTTCACGCTCACCGATTACTGGAACTACAAACCTGCTTAAAACTGATTTATAGCCCTTCTTTGTGATCGGCATTAGGTCAGATACCGCTAACCATTGATCTATAAAATCGCCTACCCTTAAATTAGCCTTTGAAGGGGCAATAGAACCCTGTTTCTCCGCTTCTATGGCGTGATATATGGCTTCACTCTTATTAGCCCATGTGCCAGCCGATAAACGCCTATTTCCAAGCCTGTAATAACCAGTAAATCTGTTATTACGCTTAACCACATACGCCATTAGTTCCCCCTACTGGTCAGTATATTACTGGCGAGTATACTCACCAGTAGGTTTTAGGTCAAAAAATTGCCCCTAATCCAATTTGGACTAAGGGCAATTTAAGATCAACTAACTTTATTTAATTCCCCAAAGTTAGTTCACGCTTAATTAACTAACTAACTAACTTGTCTGGAGAAAACTAAAGTTAGTTCCTACCAACTGGCTTGATAAATAAATCCCAACTCTTGATCGTTTTCTAATAGAGAACTGATTAAATCAATAGTGTATTCCAGTTGTTCATAATAATAATCGCTTAATTCATCACCACCAAAGAAAAATCCTTCAACTGGTTTAAGTGGATTTTCATAATTATCAACTGTAATTGGTTTTTCTAAAGTATTTAAGTAATCACATAATTGATAAAAAACTTTATTATTTGTGATTTGATATTCACGATCAGGATTTGCCAAAGCCTTAATACTATCGTTTTTTAGATTTAATAAATCATCATCACTTAAATAAATTGGTTGGCACTCATCAACGCCCTTGCCACACCGATCAATTATCCAGCCATGAATAGCATTGGCTTTTCGCCAATAACCAACCATTGATTTAACTAATACATTGGAAAAACTGGGAGTAGGTAAATCTTTTAATCCAGCAAGATTTTTAATTTTATTATACGAGCCAGTTTCATCAGTAGAACTACCAATATACTTTTCCGCATATAAATACATGTCTAATCCCATTAGTTAATCTCCTTTACAATTTTAATAGCAACATTGATCGCATTTATAGCACCTGTATAGGTTGCGTAATCTGAGTTTCCGTCTGCCGTTGAACTATTTTGTTCTAGTTCCCACAACTGGCGTAGATTTAACATTTCGGTAATTGCTTGATCTTTATTCACTCTATTATCTCCCACTCGTAGTTTTTAATTTGATCTTTAATTATTAACTCATCAAAGGTATATTTCATTAAATCGTGAGCAAACGCTGGCGCATTGTCGCCTTCATGCTCATCATTTAACTCAATATAGATATTCATTGTTGCCATTAGTTAATCTCCTGTTCTCGGTCTTTAATCCATTGTTTGATCGTATTTGATTTCCAAACTGGCGTTCTCCCTATGTAATTGTCGGGAGTTGGAAGGGTGTTGCGATTTAGATAGGTGTGTAGAGTTTCTACTTTTAGCCCTGTTAATTCTGCTATATCTGTATTTGTTAGCCACTCGCTCATGTTTTTTTATTAACTTTCTCGTTAGTTTCATTAGGTTTATTCCCCCATTTAATTTGTAAATACATTAGTAATACCACTTCTGTATTGTTTGCGAAGCAAACTTTGGCGTTCAACTTCTGTAAGTCCACCCCAAACTCCGTAGTGAACTTTATTAGTTAAAGCAAAAGATAAACACTTTTGTTTTATTTCTTGATCGCAATTACCACAAAGAGTTTTGGCTTTTGTAATGCCAGCCGTATCAGTTGGGTCAGGAAAAAAGATTTCAGGGTCAACTGTTTGGCATGGAGTATTGTCTATATCTCTTGGTGTAGGCATAGTTAGTTCTATTGGTTTAGTTGTTTTTCTCGCCTTAGTAAAAGATACTTGGCTTTTAGTTTTAGTCATTATTACTCACTCTCTATTTTTTTAATAAACTGTTCCATGAGATCAATTAAGTCAGTAGGTTGTAAATCATTAACTCTTAATAAAATCTCTATCATGTGTAATAAACCCCAAACTAACATTTCAGGTTCTAACCCTTGATCTGAAATTAACTTATTCAAGTGTTCGTTGGCTAGATATTCTTTAATTTCTTGGGGCAAACTATCTTTGCGTTCTTGGTCAACCTGAAATCCACGAACGATCTTAATAAACTCGGTGGCAAAGTTAATTGATTTAACTAAGTCCTGTTGTTCTTGGTTCATTGATTATCTCCTAATACAAGTTCATTAAGTTGGTCATATTTTGGCAACCCATTATTGTTTTGGTGTCCGTCATCAGACGAACAACTAACACATTGTCCTAATACTGGAACTTCACAACCGCACTCACAATTACATTGTGGGTCGCTATTAAAAGTTTCATCAAACAAACTTTCATCTAATAGATCATCAGCCATTAGTAGTTCTCCTTTTTTCCAAATTGAAGTAAGTATTTAGTTCCATGTTCTAACTCTATTTTTCTAACCTGTATTCGTGATATTCCAAACATACGAGCAACTTCTGATATAGATTTTTGATAGTTAAATCTTTGGTGAAGTATTTGTATTGTTTTATTTTCCATTTAATAATCCAGTTCTATTAGGGAGTTGAATAGGCGCAGATACGGCTCGTCTTATTATCCAAAGCAATTTAAGGATAATAAAAGTCTTGACCGCCCTTCACAAGTGAAAGGAGTGGGTATGAAAACGAACCCGACAAGTCTTGTGTTAACGCCTATCCAACAAGTTTATTTAATTAAGAAAGTGATCTTTTTTGTGCTTCTACGCAGTTATAGCAGAACCACAAAATATCCTGAGAGTAATTGTCTGTAATCATTTTGCCGTTTTCTTTAACGCCTTGTTGATTACATTGATCGCATATATCTAGTTCATTACTAGATACTCGCCTTACAATTTCTACATACCCCATTTACTCACCCCCTAAATAACATTTATCCATATTGCCAAAGCAGTAATGATCTCCAACCCAATTTATGTGAGTTGCTAAATAATAAACTCCAACTACTAACGCACTCCAAAAGATAATGCGAACGGCAGTTCTAACTTTGTAATAAGTTTTTGATTTCATTATTTACTCCTTTCCATAACTAATCGGTATCTCCAACTATTTTGTTCCTGATGAGTTTTAATGCGGTGGCAACTGGAACATCTAACAACGCACTTTTTAATCTCATGTTTAATTGATTTAGAAAGTTTGTTATTACCAATAGCCGTTCCGATATTAAACTTTTTACTATGTAAGTGGTCAAACTCCAAAGCCAATACATTAGTTTCACCGCAATTAACACAAGGGTTTTGTAATAAGTAATTAAATACAAACTCTCTTACTGCCTTGTGGTTGTTTCGGTGTTGATTTGCCTGTCTAATAGACACACAAGGCTTACACGCCCCTTCATAGCCCTTATTACCGCTTGCGTGAACCTTTGGTTGAAAACGAGATAAGGGCTTGATCTTGCGACAATAACTACACCGCCTTTTACCATTAGCGAGTAGTTTTATTTTATCTGCCTTGCGTTGTGGCGAACCCTTACGCATTAGGGCAAAGCATGATTTACACCTTGCCCTAACTTTGTATTTTCCGTCTATATGTTTATTAAAACGATTAAGTGGCAAAGCAGTAAAACAACCTATACACACTTTAGTTCGTTTTGATTTCATACAACCCACAACTCATTTAATCTAAGAGTTTTATACTTTAGATCAATAGAGTTTGAAGGAGTTGTATAGCCAACAATAAATCGGCTACCAGTTGTAGATACAATTTTGCCTTTACGCAAACGACCATGCGCTTGAATAAATACTAAATCACCTACATTAGTGTTGTAAGGATTTTTTGTATCGTATGAACCAGCCCTTTCAGTAGATATAGAAATTAGTTCATCTCTCACACTCACGATTTGTGAAAGTAAATCTAATTTCTTTTGGCACTTTTTAATTGTTTTATTTGGGTCAGTATCACCGCCATACATGTAAAGCGTGGCGCACTCACCCAACCAATTTAAGTTTTGTTGACTATCTTTAACGCCACCAATTTCGTAAGCCATGCCTTCATAATAAGTAAATGATTTAACATCATTCATGTATCCGCCAATTTCATCATCAGCCAAATAACTTGAACTTGGATTTCCGTTTAAGTCCAAAACTGTCCTAAACTCATAATGAAATCCAATTAGTATTAACTGAAAACCTTTGTAGATTTGTTCATCAAAAGTTATATCAACTAATTTGTGTTCAGTTAATACATCAAACTTATTGCGAGTGTGCGGTTGCCAAACTGCTGTGCCAGTTTCACCAACACTCCAATAGGCTTCACCAGTATTGAACTTAGTTTTTAATCGTTCAAGATAAAAACTATCTTTAGTTTGTGTAGTCATTAACCCACCATATCTCTTGCTTCAAGGATTTTTTCAACCAATATGCTCATAGTTTTGAAGTCTATGTTCATCTCTGAGGTTTCAATATATTGATCGCCAACTCTGCGGTTGCGTTGGTCAACTGTAATGTTCTTTACACGATCACCAATAATGGTTTGTAAAGAAGTCAGTAAAGAAGCAGACACTCTTTCGTGATATTCCCTTGCTTCTTTAAGTTTGCGTTCTTGTTCCTTTCTTTCTGCTTCATGTTTTTGTTGTTCCAAGAGTTCTTGTCGTTCTCTCTCAGCCCACTTTGGTTCAAGAGTTTTATATTCAGCAACAATATCTTGTGGTCTAGCCAACCAAAAAATAGTTGTCTGTGCTTGTCCATTTGCTTTGTAATCATCTGAACAAACTAAATAACCAACATTTCTTGAACCCTTATTTGCTGGCGCAAAAGCAGGGTCGTCTTGTTTATCTGATCTATACACTTTGTATTCGTATTTAGAACTAGATACAAGAGTTGCTTTCGCAACATGGTTTCTTTGAACACGATCAGGATTTTTCTTATCGCTTGATGAGTAATCCCATGCTGGAATTACTGCGTAGTTAGTTCCTATATTTAACTCTGCGGATTTCATTTATTTATTCTCCTTATTAGTAGAAGGGTGGAACATAGCCCCCCGACCATGTTCCACCACATTTAGTTGTTTATTAGTTATTAACTAACCTGCGTTTAATAGCATACTTAACTATTGATCTCGCCATGTTAATTAAATTAAGTGGGTCATTAACAACCGCACTAATTTCGCAATAATGAGATTTATCTTTATCAAGATATATCTGTTCAGCATTATCAGCGATATAAGCAAAAGCAGTTAACACACCAGCATTACCCAGTTTTTTAATTGCTTCGTTGTTTTCATTTACCCAAGTGGCTTCCCACTCTCCGTCAGTAATTACAAAGAAAATACGAACTGGCTTTTCAGTTTCAGCAAGTATTTTAGTTGCGTATGTAATGGCTTCTGTTGGGCAAGTTCCACCACTCGCACCAGCATTACGAATTACATTTGTTGCTTTTTCATCAACACGATACAAAATGTTCGTAATTGAATTAAAAGTAATTACTGTGGTGTTTGCGTTAATACGATCTAACGCTTTTTTAATGGCATACATGGCACGATAAGCCGAGTGTGCTTTATGACCACCCATAGAACCTGAGTTATCTAAAAGAATTACACACTCTATTTCTGTGGCTTCATCTTTACCTTGTTCCCACTTATCAAAGATCGTAGTTAAATCATCACCACGAATATATCTGTGCGCTTGTAAGCGACCTTGTGCTTGATAAGTTTCCCAAGCAGGGTCAAAGGTTGCTTTTAATCTTTCCAGTTCTCTACTAAAAGATAATGAAGCCTGAAAAGTTTTAGCGCAAGGTAATTGATTTTCATAACGAGATTTAATTGGTTCTTTAGAGTTGTTAGTGGCAAGAGAAGGTAAGCCACCAATTTGTCTAATAATGTCGTTAATCTCATTAGCGATCTGTTGATTATCTAATATGTTTTCTAACATATTTTTTATAGCAGATAGATCATCAGGTTTGTTATTACCAGCAGACTTACTTTCATCAGCAGATTTATCTTGATTAGTTAAATCAAGTTCTATTACTGGTTGTGATTTTAATTGTTCTGCTAATTTAACATCATCTTTAAGTGGTATTGATTTAGCCCTAGCAACATCACGCTTTTGTTGAATTGGTGGAACTGGTCGTGAAGTGGCAGAACTTTCTATACCTTCGTGTGGTCTTTCTCCATGACCAAAAGGAGATTTAATTGCTACCACAATTTTTTTGCCTGACTTATCTTTACCAAGTAAATCTAGTTCCCAGTTTGCCAAGTTTTCTTGATTAGGAACTTCTTGTGTTGGCATTAAATCGTGAAAGCGTTTGATTAAATCTTTTGCGATCTCAGTATCGTTAGGAAAAGTTAATAAACGATACTGGTCAACTATGTCGCATATTTCGTCAAGGTGATCTTGATATTTATATGCGTTGCGTGATCGTGCCAATAGTTCTGTTGGCAGATATTGACGACCACGCAATAGTCCGTAAGAAGTTTCAAACGCTTTTGGATCATCAACAAAATGAATAAGTATTGTTGAAGTGAACCAGTTTATTGTTGACGGATAACGAGTTGTAAATAAAGTTTCAATGCGTTGATCGTCTAACGCATTATAGGCAAATAGATAATCATTTTCTCTACACCACTCAAATATCTCCGAACCTTCTCTCGGTGTGTAAAGAATATGGCTAACTTCGTGTAAATCTAATCCACGCAAGCCAGCAATTTCTTTTGCGGTATCTAAATTACCAAGTAGTCGTGAATTGAATACAACATGACTAGCACCTGACCACGCAGGTGCGTTTATATCTGCGTGTTCAACTTTAACTTCTACCTTGCGTAGTGTGAGTGCCGAATTAACTCTGCCAAAGAATTGAGCAAACCTTTCAACTCTTTGGCGTTTGATTTCCGCTTTGTATTTAGTTGCTTTATTTAGATCGGAAAGTTCTTGAAAACTCTCTACATCTAAAAATGGATAATCCATTATTTATTCCTAACTAAGCGTTAACTGGTTGAAGTAATCCGAGATCGGATTTAATGTTGTATTCGCTACCTTCTAACAACATGCGAACTGCTGGTCGTTCATCATCAGCAAAGTTGTTAACAAATACTTCGGTAGCAAAATCGTAAGAAAGACCCTTAGCAAGTTGCTCAAAGGTTTTTAATATACGAGTAGATACTGGCGTTTCAAATATCGTTGAAGCAGACGAACTAACATCATTAACACGAATTGTTGAACGCATACCATTAGCAAGTTCCAGTAATGAACCTGAATTAACAATTTGCTTTTCAATGTTTGTGTCGTAGTTGTAAGTTAACTTAATAGCAAAGCGATCTTTCCATGCTTCGTTAAGTAATTGAGTTCCACGATAGTTAGGGTTCATATCTGCCACCACTAATAAATCAGGGTGAGCGTGGATAACTTCGTTGTCGTGGCTCATTAAAGTAATTGATCTGCGATCATCTAATAAACTCATTAGATATTGTGAAAGATTTTTAGGTGCGTTATTTAGTTCGTTAATCAATAACACTCCACCTTCACGAACGATCTTAGTAATTGCGCCGTCAACCCACTTTAACTCTCCCTTGTTATCGGGAAATAATCCACCAGTTAATTGTGTGAAATCAAGTGCGTTGTTAGAAGGAACGGCAAAGAAGTTCATTTTACGCCTTGAAGCGTAAGCCATAGCAGAAGTTGTTTTACCTGTTCCTGCTTCACCTTCAATTAAGATATTCATTTTGTTTTCAAGTGCGTAGTCATACATTTGAGTTTCACCGATATTGCCAGCGAAAGTTCTCTCTATGTAGTGTCCTGTTTGTTCCAAAGTAGGAACAAAGAAGGACTTTGTTGTTGTCGTAGTCATTTTTGTTTTCCGTTTCTGTTAGTTGTTATTTGATTTGTATTACAAGGGAAGTAAATTGTGTTAGTGAAAGCCTAATCACTAACACAAACTTATTTATTTATATTCAGGTATTGAGATATTAGGATTTGCGGTAATAATTTCAGAAGCAATAGCAACATCATCTAATAACTCATTAGCCAGTTCAAAAAAAGCAACTCTCTCATCACTTTTGCGATCAAAGATAATTTGAACTTTTTGTCCAAGTGAAAAAGTTATTTCCAAAAGTTCTTGCGGAACTTCATCTCCAAACTCTTTCATTTTTATTGCCATGCCTTTTAATGCGGTGTAGAGCAACCCAAGTTCATCAAGAGTTAGATCATCTACAATTAGTTTTTTAATTGGTTCGTTCATTAACAACCTTTCTTAAAGTCCTTTGATTATTTTGTTAATGTTTAAGTTTTTCAAAACATCAAGGGTGTAATTGTCGGAACGAGTAGAAAAAAAGCGAGTTCCGTTAGATAGAACAAGATCAATTTGGTTAATAGATATTGTTCCAGTAGCAACGATATTTCCGTTTGTATCTATGTAGGTATTTGTTTTCATTATTATTCCTTTTGTTAGGGGGAAGGAACAAATTATTATTAAGTTGTATTGAATACATTTGATTATGTATTCACCGCTATTACTAAACAAAGATAATTCGCAGATTATTTATTGTTCAGTAATAGCAGAAAAAACATAATACAATTCTCTATTTAATTATCAGCCAATTATTTTCTATCACCTTAATAAGTTCCCGAAGGATTTAATGACTTAATAAGTTCACTAGATATTTAATTTCTGACTAGCCCTTTACCACTCGCATAAATAACTAACTAATTGCCCCTAGAGGTTTCTGAAAAAGTTAATTATTTAATTGTCGTGTGCCATGTCCAAAGATACACGAAGTAATCCAGTTGACCTAACACCCCTATTAAGAGCCGAGAGCATGATCGGGGGGGAAATGTCCGATTTGCCCCTTTGAGCGTGGAACACGCTGGCTTATGGCTGGTTTATTAGGGTTTGGGTGGGGTAATAGGCTCAAAAAGGGGGGTAAAGGGCTAAAAAGCCCCTTAGAAGCCCGATTTGGGGTATCTGAGCGTGAAAGCCCCAAGCGTGGGGGGTAATCGGCAAACTGGCGAACTAACTATGCGAACACATGTTCTAACGGCTGGAACTTAGTGGTGGCGGTGCTGGCGGTGGTGGGGAGTTAGTTGCGAACTAACTTTACGAACGCAGATGCGAGTTAGTTAATTTAGTTATGTGTGTGCGCTTTGTTGAAGTTATTTAGTTAGGTGGGAAATTGCGCCCGAAGTATTTTTTTCCAGTAATAACTAAATAGAGAGATAGATAGATACATGTTCCATGTTTAATGGATAGTTATATGAATACCCAAGAGAGCCAAGAGAGCCAAGAGTAGATAGCCACAACGAAGTTGTAGTAATGATATGTATTCAAGTGAAGCACTAGATACATGGCTAGTTAGTAATGCGTGTGCGTTTGGTTATGTGAGTTATTACAAGGAGATAAGCAGTAATGATCTGATAACAAGTAATGATCTGATAACAACTCGGAGAGTTGGCTAATAGGCTGGTGGTGGTCGTATGGACAAAATGTTATTGATCGCAGTAGCCGAACTGTTAATTGTTATCCGTCATCAATTCGTCATCAAGATATGTGGAACACATGGTAATTAAGCGTGTGTTAACAAGATCGCACCTGATTAGTAATCAGGTGTAAGTGTTAACACAAACAAATAAGCCAAGACCCCCCCACCATTAAACGCCAGCGCACAGGGGACCCCCCAGGTCGGAGACATGGTTGATGCTGTGGGAGGATGGCAGTAGCCGTAAACTAGGGGTATGGCAGCCTCAGACCACCTTTCCCCTAAACAATTGGGAAAATATGCCCACAGTGATTTGACGTATATATACGATGATGGAGGAATTCCTAGGTCTAATTCAATTGAGGCCTATAAAGGAAACAATCAAAACGAAAATACTTATGCTGGGTTCATCTCTTGGCACCCTGAAACAGGTCATATAAGAAACATTGTAGTAGCAGATGACCACCGTCATCGTGGAGTTGCTACGCACTTGTTAAACGAGGCAAACAAACAATCTGAAGAAAAAGGTTTAATTGCACCAAAACATAGTTCTAACCTATCAAAAGCAGGCAAAGCCTGGAAAAAGTCTTTAAAAAAGCCTACCTCCCCTAAATAATACTTTTTTATAGTATCGATCTAAGCAGTAGCCGATGGGGTAGGCTATGGGTATGAAAACAGCGCCTTGGTTATGCCTTACTTGTGAAAATAAGATTAAATCTAGATACACACATCTATATGTTCCCGAGAAACAAGGGTATCTTTGCCAACCTTGTTGGGATGTGGCGGTCTACACTTAGGCCACGAAACGAGGTTGCTATGGCTTTAGATGATTACGCTGATTATGAGGAGAAGTCTCCATCTAAAAAGCGAAATAAAAATTATTTAGGTCGGCAATTTGAGGATTACCAAGCAAGTGGCGATGACATTGACCTTTTAAATGTAAACCGTGCCCGTGCCCATCGCATGGGAGAGCACGACATTAAAGTAAACACTGGTGAAGAAGGCTTTGACTACTATGAGGGCAAATTTAAAGAAGAACGCCCATAATCTGTAATGGCTAACGAAGATAAAGCATTTGGCCATGTTACTAGGGGTATCAATACACTGATTAATAAAGTTCAAAGAGGTGTTGAAGAAGAAAAACGTGGACACGTAAATACCACAGTTGTTTTTATGAACAAATACCTAGAAACCGCCCAGATGCATCATGAGTTTGCTAACTCATCTTACGATGAAAACAACCACGCATCTGCCACTACTCATTTAGGTCATGTAGTGGATGCTCTTGGTGCAGCCCATCAGGTAGCCCATTACAACTTGGGCGCTAATAGTCCTGTGACTAAACCTTTTGCTGACCATATGTCAAAAATCCAGTCCCATCTAGATGACTATCGTCAAATGGCTGGTACCCACGACTCTGAACTAGGAGAACGGTTTTCTAAACTTATGTCCCATAATAATCTAAACCCACAACAATTCTCCTAATGGAACAAACCTCCCACGTCTTCGACGAGTTAAGAGCCAGTGTTCGTAATCAGATGGCTAAAGAGATACTTGAGGGTATACAAGGCTTAAATTTATCCGCCCCCACTATTGATCAGATAACCCAGATAGTCAAGGATTCCCAAGAAAACCCCCAATAATTTTTTTCTTCAGTATTGACAAAGACAGTAGCCAAGAGGGTATAGGGTTTATCCCATGAGTACTAAAGAGTGCGCCACTAAGTGTGAGTTTGACCTAGATATGGATGGTCAAGTAACTTGTGTTATGTGTGGTGCAAGAAATCCAAGTTGGGGCAATTTACCGCCAACTGAGTTTGAGGAGTAATCATGTATCTATTTGGTCTAGAGTTGCGAAGAGATACTCGCATTAAAGATATTAAGGATGTAATGGTCACCTGTTCCAGGTGTTCTAGAAACTACATGACCTTAGTAGATAACCTGCGAGTCCCTAATTACTGTTCAAGTTGTAAATAACTGATCGGAGAATCAAATGATCTTAATAACTGACTTCTTAGCATTACTCTGTTTGACTGTCGTAGCCTTGTATCTGTTGTGGTTCTCCCGTAAGAATAGTTCACCTGTTTATAAGGTGATGAAGATAATGTCGGTAATTATTGCATTACTCTGGATTACCGCCGCAATTCTTTATTCTCAGCAATAACTAGATGCCTTATAAGGACAGGAAGTCCAAGGCGGCTAAAGAGAGTAATAGTAGATCTTCTAAGAGATACTACAACAAAAATAAACCCGCCCAATTAATCCGTAACAAAACAAAGAAACACCAGATACGTGATTACATACAAAAGTATAAAGAACTCCGTGGCTGTATGGATTGTGGCGTTAAGTACCCTTACTATGTCCTAGACCTAGACCATAGAGAGCCCTCTGAGAAAAAATTTACCCCATCCCTACTGCATAAGACTAATAGTTGGGAAAAAATGATCGCCGAGTTAAAGAAGTGCGATGTAGTATGTGCCAACTGTCATAGGAAACGAACGCACCTACGAGGCCACTACACCCATAAGAATGAGTGATTTTGCACTTTCTTTAATAGGTGTTATGATTTGCAAGTAATCTCCCCATCAGTGGGGGGTTATCTAAAACGGCCCACGGTATTGGTATCGTGGGCTGTCTCTTTTGTTATTACAAGGAGATTAAAACTTTGGCGTTTTAAATTTTTTTTAAATAGAGGCGTAAGACAGTAGCCTTAATGTCACACTAGGGCCATGGCTAATACACCCAATGAAGATGGTAGTTTTGAAATCCATCTAGATGAAGAAACCGTAAATGCTTATAAGCAGATTCATGCTGCCGCACAGATGCAACATGCAGGGGCGGAGATTGAAAGAACTCGTGCAGTAAGTATTCACAACCATGCTGATCTATTAGATCATCTGCAATCAGATAACGGCCACATGATGGGAAAGTTCGCCCAATATAGAAACTCACATGAAGAAACACATATCCCAGGAGTAAGACCAATTGATAATAATTGGGATCACGAATTATCACATAAAGATTTAATCGCCCTACACCATCACGATCATGGCAAGTACACAGATGATCCACACACTACTCTTGATGGCGAACACTTCCATCACTAATGAGCAATCTATCTAAGCAACAGTTTAAAGAGTATACCTTGGAATATAAAGGCGCCGATGAACAAGGTGGACACAGTATTGTTGCAAAAAAAGAAGATAAACCAATAGGTGAAATGAGATGGGAAAAAGGATTAGGTGTAAGTAACGTAGATGTTGAGCCATCACATCAACGTAAAGGTGTTGCTACTGCTATGTGGAATATGGGAATTAATTTAAAGAAACAAGATAAAAGCATTCCAACACTTAAGCATAGTCAAGATAGAACTGAAGAAGGCGACAGTTGGGCAAAAAAAGTAGGTAGGTACTATCACCCAGAAGCAATTTGGCCCAAGGAAGCCTTTAATGAATAAAAATCTTTCCCAACAGCAATTTGGCCCCATGTACCATGGGACTAGAGCAGATGTAAGTGGTGGCTTCATATTACCTGCTGTCACTGAGGGAGAAGGCCGCATGGCTCGTGCATGGGCTACAAGTGATCCAGGACAAGCAAGATTTTTTGGCGAAACTAAAATGCCAAAGGGCGCTGAGAAGAATCCAGTAAAAGTTTATAAAGTATCCCCAGTTAGCGATGAAGTTAAAGAAGAGTCTGGGAACATAGAGGGTGAACGTTTCTACTCCTCCCCTCACGGATTTATGATTACAGGAGAACATGAATGAGTGCTGAAAATAACTTATCAGTTACACTATTTCGTGGAGTTAAACGTCATCCTAATAATGTAGCGCACTACAGGATAGGTGAACACTGGACAAATGATTTAGATGTGGCAAAAGACTTTGCAACTGTCGGAACTATCAAAGGCGAGTATGACCCAAGTGAAGGTCACGGAACAGTTATTGAAGCCAAGGTAACTAAAGGCGATGTTATTCAACCATACACCAAAGAGTGGGAAGAACGTGGTGGTGGAGACTTAGATAGCGGTGTGGGTATTTTTGGTCCTGATAGTCATGAAAAAGAACATACAGTTAGATTTGGTTCTAAAGTTGAACTATCTAAATTACATCACTTTCATAAAGGTCAAAAAGTTGGAGAATTTCCGCTTGAAGATGAAACAGGAATTGTATGAGTGCTCGAAATCTTTCTAAACAACAATTTCCTGAATTGTTTCATGGAACTAACGTAGAGTTTAATGAAGGCGATATTATAACTCCGCCAAAATCTGGCCCAAGAAGTTTGGTATTTGCAACAGAAGATAAAGATTATGCTATGGGTCGTGCAATATACGCAGCCAGTGGCAATAGTATGGTTCATAGAGACAAAGATAAAGCCAAGTATTCAAAAAAAGGCATTGTTTATAAAGTAGAACCAACAGAGGATTATCGTCCAGATCCATTAGCAGGTGGTAAGGCTGGTGGAGTATGGATATCTAAGACAGGCTTTAAGGTAGTAGGGAAGCACAAATGAGCGCCCAAAATCTTTCTTCCGATCAATTCCGCACTTATTATCACGGAACGTTAAATGAACATGTTGAATCAATTAAAAAAAGCGGATTACGTGCAGGCTCCTATCTTGCTGATCATCCAGGAACATCAGATGAATATGGTAAAAATGTTTTTAAAGTAACTATTCCTGACAATCACGAATTTGCCGAAAATGAAAATGAATATTGGGAGAACAACCAAAAACATGCTGGATATAAAGTCTCTCTTGAAGTGCCAGGTCGATACGACCTTGTAACTACCAATCCTAAAGAATTAAAATTAGAAGGACCTAAATCTGCTAAGGAGTGGTTATGAGTGCTAAATATTCAACAAATCGTTCATTTAATCCTATGCAGATAAAAGATGGCTGGATTGTACGCATGGGCAAAGATGGAAGAGTTAGAGAACGTATTGAGCCATACCGACCAAAGGTTAAAAAATAATGTATGAGTATCGTGTAAAGAAGGTCCACAAGGTAGTTGATGGTGACACTATCGATGTGGATATTGATTTAGGGTTCTCCGTTTCATTCTTCTCCCGTGTGCGCCTAGCGGGTATAGATACACCTGAGAGTCGTACTACTGATGCAAAGGAAAAAGCCCTCGGCTTGGAGGTTAAAGAAAAACTTAAAAAAGAATTAGCGGCGGCAAAAGATGTCGTAATTAAAACAGAGAAACCCGACTCATCAGAGAAGTACGGGCGTATACTTGGATGGGTATTCCTAGATGGCGCCGAGGTTTCACTTAATCAAAAGTTAATTGATGAAGGTTATGCTTGGACATATGGGGGCGGCACGAAGATAAAAGATTTTGATGAGTTAGTAGCAAAGAGACAGGTGAGCCCGTGACCACTATGTGTGAGCATGTCTATAAGAGTATGGGCGCAACTCTGTGCCCTAAATGCGGCCTTGTAACTAATGAACTAAATTGGAGTAAACAAAATAAATTAATGACTCAATGGCGTATTAATAACCCAAATGCTAAGTATTTAGGTTGGGTTTCCATATGAAAAAAAAACCTAAGTTTAAAGGTTACTCTCAAACTGGATATGGAAAAAAATCCGTACAAGATAAACACAAGGCTACAGAGCCTGATTTAAATGCAGAAGGTGGAGCGGATTACATATCTGCTTGGGTAAATAATAATTTAAATAAAATACAAATGTCTCATGCCGAAGGAATTGCTGATTTAATGAAGGGTCCTTCAGGTGGCATTAATACAACTAATAGAAAACCTAAACGCACAACCTCTGAACCCGACTTTAGACTTGAAGAAGATATGTAATGGCTGCCGAAGATAACCTGTCTAAACAACAATGGGAACAGTTACCTACAACCCACCAAGGAAGTGGAAAGCATGAGTAGAGGTCAAGAGTTTTCTCACGGAGTCTGGAAACAAGAGCCCTTAATTCATACGCCTCGAGAGTTAACCCATCTTGCCAAAAGTCTTACAGATAAAGATCATCCTGACCTCGGTGGAGAACAAGGCGCTACAGGTGATTTAAAAGACCCTTATAACAACCAACTAAGATACATGGGCGGAAGTAAAGAGAGTGCAGATGGTGAGTGCGATAGGGCTTGTCGTTATGCTCATGATTATTTACCACATGGATCCCACGTAGTTGAATATAGAAATGATAAAGATCTACAGAATCATTACGTTCATCATGTTCCAACTACAGAAGGCATGCATGTAGTTGATTACACCCAAAAACAATTTAATGCTAACGCTAAGTTTCCTGTTGTAGAAAAAATGGGCAAGTTCCAAGAGCGGAAATCTATGAAGAAATTTGAGACAATGGCAACTAAGAACATTAATTACTATCGTGCCGATAAAGAGGGGAACATAGACCCTAATCAATGAATACTCTAAATCAAAAACAATTTAATGTTCCTGTTCCATCTTATGTACAACAAAGAAAAGCAGGCGGTAAGGGTCATCTTGAAGAAGATCCGTCAGAGAGTGCTACTGGCATGGTTAGGACTGAGCGCTTAATTCCTTTAATGGAACATAGACGTCTTGGTGCTGATGCCCAGCCTTCTAGTTCTAAAGTTATTGCTGGAATTAGAGGAGACATTCAAAAAGGCGGCGGAATTCAAAATCCAATTATGGTTGCATACGATCATGCTAACAATTGGGGCGTTGTTGGTGAAGGCCATCATAGATTAGAGGCTGCAATGGCTGAGGGCGTTTCTCATGTGCCAGTAACAGTTTATCGTCAGCCAGGATTAGGTGAGCGAAAAGAAAACTTTAAAGGTGGCCACCTAGCAATGACAACTAACTTTACTGATAAAGGAAGTCATGAAGAACGTATGGGCAAAGAGTATGTGCCTACTAATATTCACCCTGGACACTTTAAGCAGTTTCAATGAATAACTACGACCATCAAATAGTTTCTAATGTTAGAGAGCATCTAACTGATGACCTACGTAGTGCAAAGTTTCGTGGACACGAGTGCAAGACCGCTGGCCACTGCTACGTAGCCAGTGAGGCTGTCTATCACGCACTAGGTGGTAAGTCTGCTGGATACACTCCTATGCAAATTAAACATGAAGGAACTAGTCATTGGTTTTTAAAGCATTCATCAGGAAAGATACTTGATGCAACATCAGATCAGTTTGCAACTGCAGTTCCTTATGAGAACGCCAGGGGAAGAGGCTTTCTCACTAAGGAACCTTCTAAACGTGCAAAGACAGTAATGAGTCGTCTTGATGCACAACCATTGGAATAGAGTCTTTAAACTCCTCTACTGGAACTCTCCAACAAGTTCCTGATTTTTCTTGAGACCACCACTCATTTCTTTGACACTCTGATACTGGTAACCAGCCATATATCTCTACTGAAGAGAAATACTCTAGGTCGTGAATTCTTGTGCCAACAATTATGGCGTTTTTATTTACATCTTTTTTCCAAACAGGAATTGCATCCTTTGTTCTAACACAGCGCACCTCAAGGTTAATCCCAACGTCAGGATGGTCCATACGGTTCTTATGTTCATCATTTGTATACCAAGGAACATTCCACGGCATTTTGTAAAGTTTAGCCACCGCATACTCTGCAACATTTGACCTAATATTTGCGTTTAGTTCAAACTCAAGCCAACCTTGACGTTTGCCCTCTGCATAGTTAGGGCGATCTACACTGCCCCATTTCAATAACCAGCGCTCCATGCCTAGTTGAGCACAGATTCTAATTTCATCTTTTGTTAGTTCTACTATTTTTGCCATGTGCCAAACCTACCACACTGTGATAATAGCCCTAGACGAAAGGAGCCAAATGGCAGACAAAGGCACAGCAGCAGCAATTATTGAGGTTGCAGAAAAAGAAGTTGGCACTATTGAGGGTCCAAAGGATAATGAAACTAAGTACGGTAAGTTTACCAAGGCTGATTTCCTACCATGGTGTGGGTCTTTTGTTATGTGGTGTGCTAATCAGGCAGGTGTAAAGGTTCCTAATACAGTTTCAACTGTGGCAGGTGCAACTGCGTTTAGAAAGATGGGTACCTGGGTAGATGCTAAAAATGCTTCTCCAAAACCAGGAGACATAGCCTATTTTGATTTTCCAGGAGATGGTGTAGATAGAATTTCTCACGTAGGTATTGTTGTATCTAATAATGAAGATGGCACAGTTACTTGTATCGAAGGTAATACCGCTGGTAATCCAAAAGGTGACCAACGAAACGGTGGTGAAGTAGCAAAAAAAGTTAGAGGTTACACAATAAATAAGAAAAAAGTTATGGTTAGTGTTGTTGGATTTGGACGCCCAAATTATGTTGGAAATGAAGTTGAGGCAAGTGTGCCTGTTTTAGAAACCCCTGTTTTTCCAGGAACTATCAAACCTGGAAGTAAAGGCAACAGCGTAAAGGTTGTTCAACGTGCTCTTGGTCTAATGGCTGATGGAGACTACGGTCCAGCCACAAAAAAGGCTGTAATTGCTTTTCAAGACAATCACGACATTTTAGACTCCAACGGCATTGTTGGCCCTAAGACTTGGGCAGAACTGGTCAAATTCATCTAAAACGGACATTTTACCCCCACGATCTTCCAAGAACCTTCTGGTATTCTTGGGGGGCTTTCTACTGAAGGGGTATCCATGACAACAATTATTGGAATACAGTACGAAGACCATTGCACCATACTTGCTGATAATCAGGTAACAGATGATAGTGGTCGAGTTTATCGCCATCCTGAAATGGTAAAGATTGCTGAACGTGGTGATTTTTTAATTGCTGGTTCTGGAGAGGTATCTCCTTGCGATATTGCTCAACATATTTGGAACCCACCAAAATTGACCGCTAAAGAGTCTAAAGACATTTATCACTTTATGATTGCAAAGGCTATGCCTTCCCTTAGAAAATGTTTAACTGAAAATGGATATGACTTTAATGAAGACCATGACAAATCTAAAGAAGGATTGCGTTTTCAATTTTTAATGGCTGTTGGTGGAGAATTGTTTGATATTGACCAAGATTTGGCTGTTATGAGAAGTATGGATGGAGTTTACGCTGTTGGTGCTGGAACAGCCTATGCTCTTGGGGCATTACATGCTGGTGCCAAACCTATGAAAGTTATGGATATTGTGGAAAAACTTACTAACTTTACTTCAGGTCCTTATTTAGAAAAAAAACAATACAAGTAACTTTTGTAAGATAAATAAACTTTTAACTTGTTAAAATAAGACCGTCTTTTATAGACATTGCTCATTTTTAAGACTTTATCGTGAGCCTATTTTAAGGAGATACAACTAAGTGACATCACTGAAAAAAATCGCACTTGTCTGTGCTGCAGCACTAACAAGCACAATTATCATAGTTCCGTCAGCAAACGCAAACACCACTACATTAACCCTTAATGGATCGGCAGCAACTGGAGGAACAGCAGCAACTGCTCCTGTAGCACTTCCAGTTCCAGCAGACAATAGCGTTGATTTAGCAGACGTGTTAAAAATTGCTGTAACAAATTTAGAAACAGGAACAGTTGTTACTGCTGTTGCAACAAACGCAACACTAGTACCAGCAGTTGCAACATCTACAGCACCTGTTACTTCTTCTTCTGGAACTGCAACTTTATCAATTAGCACAGGAACTGGTACAACTGCTGATTTTTATGTTTACACAAAAACAACCGCAGTTGGAAGTATTGCTGTGACAATTAAAGGAAATACAACTGTATATTACGTACAAGGAACTGCTGGCGCTCTTAATGCTATTGCATTAACTGCACCAGAATCAGCAGCGGCTGGAAGCACTCAATCTCTTAAAGTAACTGGATACGATGTATTTGGAAACTTAAAGGGTGGAGCATCTATCAACACTGTTGTAAGCAATGGTTCAAGCGCAACTGCATCTACTATAACAACCGACTCTGTTACAGCAACAAACGGAACTAAAACTTTTGATGTTGTTATGCCAGCAGCAGGTCAAGTTACCGTAATTGTTTATGCAACTGTTGCCACATCAATTGCGAGCCTTTCAACTCCAGTTGGTTCTGTTAGCAAAAACATTGCTATTCGTGACCTTGCTAGTGAGTTAGCGGCCGTTCAAGCAGCACTTGCAGCAGAAAAGGTTGGTCGTGCCGCTGATAAAGCAGCCTACGACTCAGCCACTGCAACTGCTACTAAACAAATTGCTGATTTAACAGCCACTGTAGCGACTTTACAAAAGTCACTTGCAGATGTAAAAGCCCTGTATAACAAGTTGGCTAAGAAGTACAAACTAAAGACTATTAAGTAGTATTCCCCTACAACTTAATATGAGCCTCCTGAGCATGAGGACGCAAAAACTGCTCATCTAAATTTGTGGTAGGCTCTGGGAATGTCTAAAACTCAAGATAAGAAAAAACAGAAAATTATAGAACATGCCGAATTCCTTTGGAATCAGGCTCAATTACGGTCAGCCCTAATTAAAAATCAATTAGATCTTGCTGTCCAAACCTTTAAAGAACTAAGTGGAGAAATGACTGAAGAACAAGTAAAAGCAACTGAAGAACAAACCAAAATTCAATACAAACGAATTGAAGAGCATTTAATGAGCGAAAAAGAGAAGTATTTAGAAAGACTAGGTATCCAACAGGACTGATAATTAGTCCATGATAAAACGAACTTTATTTGCAGTGGCTTTGACAGCCCTTCTTTCAGGTTGTGGGTATGATGGGCATTTCAGGTATCCTTGTCAAAATCCTGCAAATTGGGAAAATGCAGAGTGCAAACCACCCATCTGTACAGCCAACGGGGCATGTCCAGAAGATCTAGTTGGTCAAGAAGAAACAGAAGGAACACAAAATGGCTAAAGAACGATTATCACCGCAAGATTTAGATGCAAGATTAAAATTTATATTAGGTATTACATTAGGTTCTATTTTGTTTATAACCGCTGTTGGAATTATGTATGCCCTTATATTTGTTACACAACCAATTACTGGTCAATCTGAAAACGATAAGATGTTCTTTAACGTACTAGGAAGCGTAGCAACCTTTATTACAGGAACCCTTGCTGGTCTTCTTATTGGTAGTAGTAACTCTAATGCAGTGGCTACTCCTGTAACCGATACTGTTACTGAAGTTATACCTAATGTTGCTGAAGTTAAAGCAGTTACAGAAGAAATTCCTGCAGCAAAGTTAGACGACCCTAACTACAACTAACGATTGTCTGTCTTGTAAAAACCGCCGCCTTTAAAAACGGCTGTAACAGGAGAGTAAACTCGAATTAGAGCGTAGCCACATTGCTCACAGAAATACTTTGTTTCTGGGTCATTAATGCTACGTTCTCTTTCATAATCTAAATCACAACTAATACAGGTATATGAGTAAAGTGGCATTACGACTCCTTTTGGTATGAGTATACATTACCTGGTAAACACGGCATAATTAAGTTATGACTACTGCTTTAGAGACGCATAAACCAATAGCAATTATTGATCGCTGTGATCAATGTGGGGCTCAAGCAATGGTAAGAGCAACTTTGGCAAGTGGAGAGTTATATTTTTGTGGACATCATGCTAGAAAAACTGCTAATAAATTAGTTGCACAATCTTTAGTGGTGTTTGACCCTAATGGAGTGTTTAACTATGGCAAACAATGATTATTACCAAACTGGTAAAGGAATATTTGGCGGACCAGGTGGTACATATGGAAGATATGGAGTGAGTCAAATGGCAGGTAATTTATCTTCTCAATTTGATAAAGCAGAAAACATAGAAGAAAGACAACGTCGTAGATTTGGACGTAAACGTGAGTCTGGATATTCAGGTGCAGGATTTTGGTTTGGTAGTTATCCCTACATGATTGGTGCAATGAGTTCTGGTACAGATCCTCGTGAAGGAAATGTTCCAAATAGAGATCAAGCCCCAAATGAAAGTGGAGAGTCTGCCTCTGATACAAGTGGGTTAGGAAGTGGCGGAACTGCCGCAGGATTTGTTGGAGGATTAGACTAATGGCTCAATTGAATCGTAAACCGTTAACTGTAAATCCAAATCGTAAAACTAGAAAACAAGAGTTTAATTTTAATACTAATTTAGGTTATAAATCAAAAGCAAATCCAAGTGTTGTTACTTGGGCATCACCTGGAAAAGGTGTACAGGGTGAGTCAGTTAACTCACAGAACACTGCAAGCAAGTTTATTATAAATAGAAATTGGAAGCCGCTATAATATAGTTGGGCTTTAACATTCCGAGGGGAATAATTGAAAAAACTGCGTCCATTCGCAGCACTATCTGTAGTACGTAATATTGGAAGACTTATTTTATGTGGGGGAGTTGTTACTCTCTTTCTTGTATTTGGCATGTCTCAAGATGTTTATGCTGAAGACAACCAAGAACAAGTTGTTGTAAGTCCTGCTCAACAAGCAGTCAATACAGCCCTTGCCACAGCAACTACAGAAGTACAACAGGCTATTGCAGCCACAGATACTGCTACAGCGAGTGTAGCCGCAGCCGTTGTTGAAAAAACTCAGGCTCAAACAGCCGTAGATTCTGTAACCACTTTAGTAGCAGTAGCACAAGATAAAGTAGATGTTGCCCAATCTGCTATAAATACAGTCATTGCAATTGATACATCGACTATTCAACTAAAACAAGACTCTCTAGTAATTGTTGATGCACAAACAAGTGTTGCAAATGCAACCAACGCTATTAACGCTATCGATACTTCAACAGCACAGATTCAAATTTCTGAATTAAGTTCTGCTAAGGCTCAAGTAGACACGGCAATTGCTGTTGCTCAAACCGAATTGACTCAAGCCAACATTGCAATTGATAATGCTCAAACAGCAGTTAATAATTTACAAGCAACTATTGGAACTAGCACAAATGTTTTGGCTGGTGTAGATGACGCTGGCATACTAATGAATTTACCATTTGATTTATTAATGGGCGGAGTTTTATATGAAAACGTTTATGTTGGGTCAAATGCAACTCTTACATTTGGAGTAAACGAAGGTTCTAATTATTACTCTACTCCAAATGCACCGTCCGTATCTATTGCTGGCTGGGACTGGACAACTTGGAGTACGGGAACGGGAATTACGTATGCAACAACAGAATCTACTTTAGATATTGCTTGGGATTTAAGACCGTTTCCACAACAAGATGCTTCTACCCAAATGGCTCAGATAAGATTTAATGCTGATGTTAATCCAAATAATGGTGCTTGGATGGCAAATGTAACTGCAGTCGGACCAATACCAGATCAGGCAAGATTTAATGTTAGAGAAACAACTGGCGGAACTATTACCCCCATTGTAGACACAAATGTTGGAACTGGATTTGCTGGACAAATAAGTCAAGGGCCAGCGTTTACTCCTATCGTAGACACTAGTACAGTAACTGTTCAGGCAGCAGTTGATACAGCAAATGCTACTATTGCCGCTTTAAATCAAAGCCTTACCCCAGTTGTTGCACAAAATACAACAAATACAACCAACAAAAATAACATTGGCAGTACAACTTCTTTAACTAATGCTTTAACCTCAGCAGTATCAACAAAGACATCTCTTCAATCAACCTTAAATATTAAGGTAGCAGAATTGGTTGCTGCAATTAGTTTAATTCCCGAGGTTCCAGAACCTCAACCTTCTCCTCAGCCTCAACCAGAGCCAACCTTTGAAGAAGTTCCTGATTTTCAACCATCACCCGTTGAACTGCCTGTTGAAACCGTTCCTGACGTTCCTGTTGAAGAAGAGATACAGCCAATCCCAGAACCTGAGATTGTTCCTGAGCCAGAACTAGAAGTCGATCCTGAGCCTGCTCCAGAGCCTGAATTAACTCTTGATGATTCATCTGAAACCTCCTTAGAAGAACAAGTATCTATAATAGAGGAAAGTATAACTGATGGCCAATTATCGGAGTCTGACGCAGAAGAAATCTTTGAAACATTAAACTCTGATGGTGAAATTACTCAAGAAGAAGTAACTAATCTTGCAGAAACACTTTCTGAAGATGGAGAGTTTACTGAAGCGGAACGAGAGTTAGTTGCAGAAGCCTTAATTGAGTCTGCAGATGGAGAAGCAGTCACCGCTGAAGCAATTGAAGAGGCAGGACTAACTTATGAAGACTTACCAGCAGAAACTCCTGTTGAGGTTCGCCAAGATGAAAATGGTAATGAAGTTATAATTACTGCAGAAGTAGCAGCGGCACTTACTGTACTAGAAAGTCCTGCTGAATTTATTGGTGCAATATTCGATGATCCAGGACAAGCATTAACAGCCGTATTAAATATTGGTGCTGACATGTCCGTTGAAGAGCGAGAAGAGTCAGAGAAAATTATTGTTGCAGCAGTAATTGCTGGGCAAGCCGCTATTAATGCAGCAACAATGGCAGCAACAGGTGCGGCAACAACTGCTGCTGTCAGTGCAGCAGGGACTGCAACTGGAGGAACAACACCAAAAAGTGGTGGGGGCGCTGGTGGACCTGCTGCTGGAAATGACAAACCAAAGAAAACGTTTAGGAGACGTGCTAAATGATGAAACTACTTAAAGACATGGTTGACCAACTATGGACACTTCTCGGAATGTTTATTGCTTGGGTTGTACTTGATGGAAGTGCAAAAACTATCGTTGGATACGCAATTTTAGGAACATTAGTTGCATGGGCAGTAACGTATCCCCTGCGTAATCGAGAAGATTAAGGGATTATTTGTTCTTGAGGTTGGGCACTTTGTAAGGAGATGTATGGATAAGAAAGCACTAGAAGCCGCAGCAGGTACGTACCTACGTGCAGCAGCAGCAGCAGTTGCCGCTTTGTATATGAGCGGTATTACAGACCCAAAGACTTTAGCAAATGCTTTTCTTGCAGGTCTTCTCGGCCCATTAGCCAAAGCATTAAATCCAAAGGATCCGTCCTATGGATTTGGCGCTAAGAAGTAACTTCAAGAAAGGTACATAAGTCGGATGACCAACAATATGATAATCACTATCTTTGCAACGGTTGGAATAATAACCGCAGCCCTATTAGGGCTCCGTCAATTAATTGAACCTTATAAAGAAAAGGCAGATTTATTTATGAGTTGGTTTGAAGATTTTAAACGAGATTGGTCTGGAGAAGAGGAGTCTCCAGGCCGAGATCGTGTTCCAGGAGTTATGGAAAGATTAAATCGCCTAGATGGAGAACTTTCCAGTAATGGCGGAAGTTCCACAAAAGATGTAGTAAATAAAATGTACGACAACCAAGGAGTCCTAATGGAGGCCTTCGTTGAAATGGGAGAGCGTCTAATCAACATTGAAGAACACCTAGCAGTTAACAAGTCTAAAGAACCTGTTTAAGGGATGATATACCTATGAGCATGCAGACCCCGAACAACCCAAACCCATTTGCTATAGCAAGTAGGTTCATTGCTCAGAAGTATAAAGAAGGTGCACGTTCTCAACGTGACGTTGAACAACACAATTTAACCCAATCAACTTTAGCAATGCACGCTGCTCAACATGAAGCAACAAAAAGACAGACTTCGCAACAGGCTCGCCTTACTGAAAAAGCGGAAACAGCAAAACACGGCAGAGTTATGCATTTTACAAATACAATACAAGGATTTGCACAACCAGGAGCACAAGTGTCGATAAAGCATGGAGACGTCTCTGCAACTTATACTCCTAAAATGCCAACACCTCAAACCCCAGGAAGAGTTCCTGTGAAGAAGAACAGGGGCGGAAAGAAAGTTTTATAATGGCTGGCGCTATTGATAAGGGCCATCAGTCCTATAATGATTTTAATTCTGGAGCAGCAGCAAAACAAAATCCTCTTACAACTGTTGATAGAAAAATGTTAGATTTTGCTATTAAAGTTTCTAGAAATCCTGTGGTCAAAACTCATGGTCAAATCCTTCGTAACTTTGGAATGTATCCTCCCGAGTTTTGGACCCGTGCTCAAAAACTTTCAGATCATCCAGAAGTAGATCCCCAGACAAAAGAACAGTTATCTAATATATTTTCAGACCCATCACGTCCAGGACCAATGACTGGTGGAGCACCTATTAACGTTAATGGCAAACAGTTTTCTCATGGATTGGAGTGGTAATGGCAAAGACAGCAGCGTGGACACGCAAAGAGGGAAAGAATGCAAAGGGTGGTCTTAATGAAAAGGGCCGCAAATCATATGAGAAGGCTAACCCTGGTTCAAACCTAAAGCCACCAGTTAAGAAAGAACAGGCAGCAAAATCAAAGAAGTCTGCAGCACGTCGTAAGTCTTTTTGTGCAAGGATGGAGGGTATGAAACAAAAGAATACCTCTTCTAAGACTGCTCGTGATCCAAATAGTCGCATTAACAAATCTCTAAGAGCATGGGATTGCTAATGAAATGTGCTAACTGTGATAAGAACGCTATGTTTGAATATCGGATCACAAAACAAGAATCCATTCTTTATTGTGGCAAATGTTTACCTTCCTTTTTGAATGATCGTAAAAAGGCAGGATTACTTGCTATTACTCAGCAGTATAAAGATGATCAAGCATCTGCTCTAAAAGCATTAGCACCAAAACCTGTTGAAGCACCAAAAAAGAAGGCAGCAGCCAAAAAGTCGGAACAATAAATTGAAGTTAATTCGCAAGTTCGCAGTGCAGGGTCATGCCGTACCATTACACTCGCACAGTCCTAGAGGACCGTTCCCGCCTGAAGTTCTAGCCCAACCTCAGATGGAAGTGGACCCACAACATTCGGATTCCTTACACGAAGCATTAGACAGTACACGCTTCTTCAAATGCAGGGCTTGCGAAGAAGTACTTCTTGAGACTGACTTAGACAATCATGATTGTGAGGAAATAAATGGCTACGAATAACAATGGTAATCTTTTAGATACCGCTGGTGAAATCGCAATTGACTTTGTGTGGGGAAATCTTCCTATGCAACCAAACGATGTTCGTCCAGATGCAGTAAGTGCAGTTGGAACACCAGGTCGTCTTGATCCACTACTAGATAACCACATCATCGCTTTATCAGGATGGGGTGGATATCCACTATTTACAGCAAACAGCGCAGGAGAAGATGTAGCAGGTCCAACTGACTACGTACTTGTACCAAGCGTAATTGGTTTGACCACAGCACTTGCAACTGACGCAATGAAGGACGCTTCACTTGTTCCTACAACTGCAGCAGCCGCAACAAATACTACAAAGACAGTAACTGCACTACAACGAGATGCAGGCACAACTGTCCTTCAAGTTGCTGTAGCAAGTCACGGCTACGCTATTGGTCAGAAGGTAACTCTTGGAAGCCTTGGCGCTGATTTCAACGGAACTTACACAGTTACAACAGTTCCAAGCGCAAATCAAATTAACGTAACAACAACTGCAACAACTTCTTACAATGCAGCAGCATTGTCTGGTACAGTTGCTGCGGTTGCAGGAACTATTAAGGCTCAATCAGTTGCAGCAGGAGCAAACAACACCTCTGTAGGTGCAGCAGTAACAATCACTCCTTGGGCAGCAGCCTCTTAATAAGTAATAAATGGCAAGAGTGTCAGGTGGAGGAGCATCCCGTAATCGACGGGCTGCTCTTCCGTCTGCTCAAGAATTACTTGGAGCCTTTTACGGTTTAGGCTCTAAACAAACCGCAGGTATTTCAAAAATAACTGGATCTGGTGCTGGCATATTTGCTGGCCTTCCAACTGCAAGTTCTGTTGGTGAATTTAGTGAGTTTATCTCTTTAACTAAAGCCAATGACACAATGCGTTATTACACTGGAACAAAGAAAGTTGCAAATTTAGCGGGAGAGGCACTAGCCCCCAATATTGATAGTGACGTCTACTACGTAGACAAAGATGGAAATTTTGTTGATAGATCGGTATATCGTCAGTCATATGATGTAGATGATGATACTGGTGAGTTAATTGTCCCAGGTGAGCAAGGACCGCAATTTGGAGAATCTGACGCCCCTGCTCCCATAACAGTTGTTCCAACTAGTACTTCTAATCCAGCAAGGCCACGGACAGTTGCTGCTGGATATGATCGTGATCGTCAAGTTATTACAGTTGTGTTTAGAGATGGAACCTTCTACAATTACTACGAAGTAACACCTGGTGAATGGCAAAAATTTAAGTCCGTAGTCTCTAAAGGTCAGTACATCTATACCTTCTTAGATTACAAACCTCGTGGTGCTGCTGATGTCTCTACTCTATCGTCTAATGCTAGGAAGTCTTTCTACAAGTTTACTCGTGCCGCTCAGTTACACTATGGAGGACGTCCGCCTAAGAAAAGGAAATAATGCCAAAGGCTCACAAAATTGGACCAAAACACTTTGTACAACTAACTAACTTTCCTTTTAAATGGGGTTTTAAAGTTATTGTTCGTGGTTGGACACAGGAGATTGAACCCCCATATCGCACATCTACCCCGTTTATAGTACGCTTGCCTAAATATAAAGCGTTAGTGTTTGGAGCGTGGAGCGGAATGAAAGATGAAGAGGAAGCATTAAGTACTGCATTAGGAAGGCGGGAAGTTACTTATAATGATTTTACGAAAGAAGCGGGATGGACACCAGCCCCAGAGTCGGATAGAGAAACGAGTCTCGAAGATCTCTACTCCAGATTTAGTCTCATGGATGGAGCAGTCGATGTACACGATTGGAAAACATATTACGATATGGCAAAGGCAGCAGAGTGATGCTGACCTTAATGAAATTTTAATGGGTGCAGAGGCTTTTTATGCTATTGCTAAAGAGTTAAAAAAACGCTCTGCCCCCGTGTTATGATTAACTGTCGTACTCTCTTACAGGTCAGGCGTTAACCCATCCTCAGTGGTGGGTTTCGCTGTTTAATAAGGACACTATGTCATTCGATAAAGATAAGTTTGAAGAAATTACGCCTGAATTCTATCAGTCTGAAGAAAAACCTGTTGATGACCAAGTAGAAGATATATTAGATGAACTGTCTCAAAACTTTGTAAATACTTTAATAGACAAGATGATGGACTTTTTAAAAGTATTAGTTGGTCATGATCTTCATGCATATCAAAAGCCATTGGCTCGTCGTATTATGGAGTCTGTAATTATTAATGATGGTGAAGAAGTGACCGCACTTGCTTCTCGTCAGTCGGGTAAATCTGAAACAGTTGCGGATACCGTAGCCACACTCATGATTCTTCTTCCTCGTCTTGCAAAGTTATACCCTGATTTATTAGGAAAATTTAAAGACGGAGTTTGGGTTGGATTATTTGCACCTACAGAGTCTCAGGCTGAGACATTGTTTGGACGTGCTGTTACTAGATTAACCTCAGAACGAGCAGTAGATATTATGGGTGATGTTGAAATTGATGACTCTGCAGTTCGTGTTGGCGGTGTAACTCGACAGATAAAGTTAAAAAAGTCTGGATCAACAATAACAATGATGACCGCTAACCCTCGTGCAAAAATTGAATCTAAGTCATTCCATTTGATTGTCATTGATGAGTGTCAAGAAGCAGATGACTTTGTTGTTTCTAAATCTATTTCTCCTATGCTTGCATACTATGCGGGAACTATGGTTAAAACAGGAACTCCAACTACAAGTAAAAATAATTTTTATAGGTCTATTCAACTCAATCGTAGGCGTCAAACAACAAAAGGAAATAGACAAAATCATTTTCAATGGGATTGGAAAGATGTAGCAAAATTTAATCCAAACTATGAAAAGTTTATTCGTAAAGAAATGTTACGTGTTGGTGAAGAGTCCGATGAATTCCAGATGTCATACAATTGTAAATGGCTTTTAGAAAGAGGAATGTTTATTACCTCTTCAATCATGGATGATTTAGGAGATACTTCTCAAGAACTTGTTAGGGTGTGGCACAAAACTCCAGTTGTTGTTGGCATTGATCCTGCTCGCAAAACGGACAGCACTGTTGTTACAGTAGTTTGGGTTGATTGGGACCGTCCTGATGAGTTTGGTTATTTTGATCACCGAATTCTTAATTGGTTAGAAATGCAAGGAGATGATTGGGAAGAACAGTATTATCAAATTGTAAACTTTTTAAGTAACTATGATGTTCTTGCTGTTGGCGTAGATGCCAATGGTGTTGGAGATGCTGTTGCACAAAGATTAAAGTTACTTTTACCAAGAGCCGAAGTTATGTCTTTAACATCTAGCCCCTCTGAACAATCTAAGAGGTGGAAACACTTACAGGCTTTAGTTCAAAGAAAAATGATTGCTTGGCCTGCTCATGCAAAAACTAGGCGCTTAAGAACTTGGAAGAGGTTCTATCAACAAATGGTTGATGCAGAGGTACAATATAAAGGCCCAAATTTCCTTGTAGCAGCCCCAGATGAATCTTACGCACATGATGACTTTGTAGACTCTTTATCAATTGCATGCTCTTTAACTCAGGACCTAGTAATGCCAGAAGTGGTAGCCTCTAGTAATCCTTTTTTCTAGTTAGACAACAAAAAGTATCAAAAAGGGTGGAAACTATTACCAAGGAAAAGGCCTTTCCCAAATCAATCCTTAAGGAGTCATTATGACAATCTCACCAGCACCTCGTTTCCCAGAGCGTGCACCACAGGTTTATGAGCGCAAGGGTGCAGACAATGCAACTCGCCGTGGACCACTTCGTTTTGAAGAAGGTGTTGCAACTGATACCGATATTCCAAACGATTTTCAATTAGGAATGCAACAAGGTTCTGCAGTTGCTGCAGGACGTCCAAATCGTAATGCACCAGTATGGCAAAAGCCTGCTGCTGAAACACTTGCAGAACGTGCTCACGTAGGTTCTGCTGCATGGACAGAGGCACCAACATTTCTTGGTGAGTTTGCTCATGGAACAATGAACGACTACTCAGCCGCACAAATTGAGACAGTTGCTCGTTCAGGTGGACGGACTCAACGTCAGTCCCCAACAGTCGTAAACGACTAAGTAACTTATTAACAACTAACTCCGCTCATGCTATAGGGTATGAGCGGAGATTGGTCATCTACGGAGGAGACGTAAATGCGTAAGCCTGCTAACCCAAAACTTTATGCGATGTTTGTTGCACAAGCACGAGCAAAGTATTCTAACTATCCAAATCCTGGAGCAAGTGCTTGGGTAAGTAAAAAATATCAACAAGCAGGTGGTCAATATGTTGAAACAACTGAAGCGTCTCGTCGTGCAAACATGGCAAGAAAAAAACAAGAGAATGCTAAAAGTAAAGAACGTGAAAGTAAAAAAGAAGTAAAGACCTCTAAAAAAGAAAAAGATAAAGGCAAGAAGTAATGTCATTTTTGGACTTTAGTCCGCCGTCATATAGAGCGGCATCTTCTGATTTAACTATTTCTATTTCCCCATTGGGTTTAGTAGAACTTGCTGATGAAGAGTTTGAGGTCCACGGTCCTCGATTAAACCGTTATTCCTTAAACTGGGCGATGTATTTAGGACATCATTGGGGGTATCGTCGTGAAGCAGGAGAAATGCAAATTGCCGTTAATTATTATCGGGCGTTTAATGACTATCTTTCTCGTTTTACTTTTGGTCGTGGGGTTCACTTTAGGTCTCCGAAAGCGACTGAGGCAATTGTACCTGACAGGTTGGAACGTGTTTGGGAAGTAGATAATGACAAAATGCGTGTTCTACTTGAGATGGGACAACAAGGTGGCATTAGTGGAGATTGTTTTGTAAAAGTTGCATACGAAGAACCTTGGACAGACTCTGCAGGTTTACTACATCCTGGTCGTGTTCGTGTTCTTCCAATGAACTCATCTTTTTGTTTTCCTGAGTTTCATCCACATGATAGAAATAGACTATTAAGATTTAAACAAAAATATCGTTTTTGGGGAACATCTCTTGAAGGTACTAGACAAGTATTTACTTATACTGAAATTCTTACTGATGACATTATTGAAGAGTATGTAAATGATGAACTAATTGATTCACGCCCAAATCCTCTTGGCGTAATCCCTGTGGTTCATATTCCTAATATTCCCGTTTCGGGATCACCGTGGGGTCTCTCCGACGCACACGATATCATCACTATAAACCGTGCATATAACGAAATTAGCACTGATGTTGCAGACATCATTAACTACCACGCATCGCCTGTAACGGTAATCGTGGGTGCTAAAGCCTCTAACTTAGAAAAGGGCGCAAAGAAGGTTTGGGGCGGTCTTCCAAAAGACGCCCAAGTCTTTAACTTAGAAGGCGGCGCACAAGGCATTGACGGAGCCTTAAAGTATTTAGAACTTCTAAAACGTTCAATGCATGAGTTAATGAATATTCCAGAAACTGCATTAGGACAAGTTCAACCAATCTCAAACACCTCTGGTGTAGCACTTTCTATTCAATATCAACCATTAATGAATCGTTACTCTCAAAAAGTTGCCCAATACGGAAAGGGCCTAGAAAAGATTAACGAATTAGTAATGAAGACTCTTGCAATTAAAGAGCCTCAAACCTTTATTTACAACCCAGATGAAGATGGACCAATTAAAGAGGGTCAATACCCACAACTTGATCCTAATGATCAAGTTACATACATAAACTACGCACAGTTTCCTCAGCCACTTCCTCTTGATAAGTTAATTGTTTTAAGTGAAATTCAGACTAAATTAGGTATGGGGTTAGAGTCTAAAGAAGGTGCCTTGCGTCAACTAGGTGAAGAATTCCCAGAAGAAAAACTCTTAGAAATTCGTCAAGAACTTATGGCTGATGCACAGGCTGATGGTGCTCTTCAACTTATAAAAGTTCAAATTCAAAAACAAATTATGGACATGACTGGCATGATGCCAGGACCTGATGGCAGTAGTGCTATACCTATGCAGCCAACACAGTTAGGTGACGGCGATGTTATGGGCGACGGAATGCAGGGTCCTCAAGATGATCAAAATCCATTAAATCAAGAGAGTCAAGAGACTAAAAGCATTGCAGTTCAGGCTGAAGAAGAGATAAGAAATAAACTCGTTACTGAGGCTTATGGAACAAAAATTCCACAAAGAAGAACAGTAGACAGAGATTAAATAGATTTCTGATGTAAAATCAGATTTTACCGAGACAAGTGCATTCAAATGTAATGAAATTGTCTCGTTAAACCCAGTGATACGCCGAAAGGCATTCGGACAACGACCCAAGAAAGATAAGTGATCCCTATGGAAAACACAGTAGAAGCCGCTGATTTATTGTCGCCAGAAATTTTGGCCGCAATGCCAGCACAAGAAAATCCAAGTGAGGTAGGTTCTGTGTATAGCGCAGATGACATTGCTAAGGCTCGTGAACAAGAGAAAGCAAAGTTATACCCACAGATGGAAAAAATGAAAGAAGAACTTGCATCTTTAAAAAAGGCTCGTGAAGAACAGGCCGTTAAAGAAGCAGAGCGTGAAAAACGCATTGCTGAAGAAGATGTTCGTAAAGAAGCACAAAAGAAAGAAGAAGAAGAATCTGAACTTTCTTTTAAAGAACTCCTAAAAAAGAAGGAGCAAGAATTTCAGGCTCAAATAGAGGCTGAACGTCTTGAAAGAGAACGTGCTATTGCTCTTCTAGATCAGGAACGTAAGTTCCAAGAAGTTATGAATTATCGTCAACAAAGAGTTGAACAAGAACGGGAAACTATTGTTCCCGAATTGCTTGACTTAGTTGATGGAAACAGTGCAGATGAGATTGAGCAGAGCATTGCAATGTTAAAAGATAAGTCTGCTCGAATTTTGTCATCTGCTCAACAAGCAATGCAAAGTGCAAGACAACAAATGGCAGGAACAAGAATTACTAATCCTGCCGCAGGACCCCTCGATAATGATTCGGAACAAAAAACGTACTCACCTGATTCGATCAGGGAAATGTCATTGGCGGATTATGCGAAACAAAGAGCCAAATTACTTGGCACAGCAGCCAGCAATCGTGGTCAGGGACTGTTCGGTTAATCCCAAACAACTACTAGGAAAGGACTTGACCTAAATGGCAAGTGCAATTACAGGTACAGGGCAACTCGCAGGAGCCCCAACCGCTTACTCAGGCTCAAATACAAGCCTTAGCACAGCAATTCAAACAATCTGGTCGAAAGAGATTTTGTTCCAGGCAATGCCAATTCTTCGTTTCGAACAATTCGCAGTTAAGAAGACTGAACTAGGTGTAGCACCTGGTCTTCGTGTGAACTTCCTTCGTTACAAGAACTTCGCAGTTGATCCAACTCCTCTGACAGAAGGCGTTCGTATGACTACAAACGCACTAACTGCAGAGCAAATCGCAATCACAGTAGCAGAGCATGGTTATGCTGTTGCTGTTTCTGAATTACTATTAAACGCATCATTTGATGACGTAATGGCTTCAGCATCTCGTCTTCTAGGACGTCAAATGGCGCAATACCTAGATGTACAAGCACGTAATACTTTGTCTGCAGCAACTTCTGCAGTGTTCGGTTATGACCGCACATCAGCACAAGGTGTAAACGACTGGTACAACGAAGGTACAGTAGCAACACAATTCTCTGACCTAGATGGTAACTACAAGTTATCAACTGGTGCAGTGAAGGATGCTGCTCTTACTCTTGCTTCTAAGAACATTCCTCGCTTAGGTGAGACTTATGTAATGTTCATTAGCCCAGCGCAATCTCGTGATATCCGTTCAAACCCAGAGTTCATTGAAGTAACGAAGTACGCCGCTCCTGGTAACTTCATGCTTGGTGAAATTGGTCGTTTGTACGACGTAGTATTCATTGAGACAACTCAAGTTAAAAAACTTGCAGTAAACGCTGCTTATACAACTTCTACATCTGTTGGTCTTCCAGCATCACAGATTGAAGTTCCAGTTAAGGCTAACACTGCTCCAGGAAGTGGTGGAAACCCAGAGTCTGCAGATTTCACTGCTGAAAAAGGTTATCTAACTACTGCAACTGGAAACGGTGCTTCAGTTTATGAAGCAATCATGATTGGTGACAATGCATTTGGTCACGCAATCTCTCTCCCAGTTGAACTTCGTGATGGTGGCGTTCTTGACTTCGGTCGTGAGCACGCTCTTGCTTGGTATGCAATTTGGGGTCTTGGCGTAATTACCGATCAGGCTATCGTTAAAGTTTATACAAATTAATAACTAATTTGTAAGAACTAGTCTATACTAGGGGGTGTAACAGCCCTCTAGTGATAGGCAAAGAATGAAGACTCATTGTAAAGCAGGACACGAGTTTACTAAGCAGAACACGTATTACTACGAATCTAAAAGGATTTGTAGGACTTGCAGAAAAGAAACGATGCAGAAAAGGCGTACTCCAAAAGGGTATGCAAATAGTCGGAAGACAGAATGCCCTAAAGGACATCCGTATGACGACAGCAACACGACTTTATGGCGAGGAAAAAGAATTTGCAAGATTTGCGCTAAATTTAACGCAGATTGGCAAAGACTAAAAAAGTACGGTTTGGATCGACAAAGTTATCAAGAGTTGTTGATTAAGCAAAAAAGTAAATGTGTTCTTTGTTTAAAAGAGTTTAGTTCTACCCCACACATTGACCATGATCACGAGACAGGAAAAGTAAGAGGACTTCTCTGCTATCCGTGTAACTCAGGATTAGGACAATTTGAGGATGATATAGACCGATTAAAGCGGGCTATAAAATATTTAAAACAAAGTTAGGGTTTGGGAGTCCTACTCCTTCCTGGGTTCCCAACCTCTAACTTACCAACTAACTTAGGAGAATAAACACCGTGGCAAACACACAAACAAGTCCGCTTGATGCAACAGGCAAAGCAGCGGAACAAGCAACAAAGAAAAATGCGGAAGCATTAAAAAAGCGTAAAGAAGAAATTTCTATCGCTACCCAACTTGAGACAGAGAGTCTAGAAAAAGATGTCTTTGATCCTAAAAAACCAGATGCTCCATTAGTACTTGATGAAATTGAAAATGTTGGAGTTTCAACCGCTGGAGACTATGTAGTCATCCGCACAATTACCGACATCGATGACATGAGTTACGGAGTTGGAAATATTTACACCTTTAAAGCAGGTGTTAAGTACAGGGTTCCAAGATCATTAGCCGATTATCTAGAGCAACTCGGATATATTTGGCGGCCAAATTAAATACTAGCCGTCGCTAGTAGTCCGACTCTCAACTGGTTCCCGCCCTCCTCCCAGTTGGGAGTTGGACCCTTTTTATTTTGCGCTGAATAAATCTCTATTACACGAGATGATTGGCATAGAATTTTAACGGAGGTTACGTGGCCACGATTTCAAGCCTTGCAGATCGATTACGGTCTGAAATTGGTGATATACCCAAGTCTTTTGTGTATACCTTTACAGCAGATGGAACTACTAATAGATTTTTAATTCCATACTCTCCTCTTGATGGCGCTAACTTAATAGTAACTAAGAATGGCACCGATATCTCTGCAGATGTAGAGGTTGAAGAAGCAACTGGGTATATTGTATGTGATGACGTCCCTGCTGATGGTGATGATTTTATTGTTGCTGGAAATTACTTTAGGTACTTTACAACCGCAGAAACTCAAACTTATATAAGTACAGCCTTCCTTGAGCATTCAGCCTTCCACACAGATGCCTACGGTCGTAGCGTAAGTCTTCAAAACTTACCAACTCTTGAAGAGTATCCCGTAATTATTTATGCATCAACTCTAGCCTTATATGCATTGGCTAATGATGCTGCTTTTGATATTAACGTCTTTGCTCCAGATGGCGTAACAATCCCAAGATCTGAACGTTATCAACAATTAATGCAGATGATCGAATCTAGAAAACAACAATATAAAGAACTCTGCTCTCAACTTGGTATTGGTATGTTCAAGATTGATGTCTTTAGTTTTCGCAGAATTTCTAAAACTACTAATCACTACGTACCAATCTTTCAGCCACAAGAAATTGATGATCGATCAGCAGCCACTCGTGTTCATCTTCCTACCCCAACCTATGGCAATGTGGAAACTCCAGTATCAATTATTACTCAGGACCTCTTTGTCTATGAGGGAGATGCCTATGAGTTTACTATCGTGCTTGATTTTGAAGTGGATACCTATACCGCAAAAGCAGACATTCTAGGAGTGGGTATTCCTGGAGTTATAACAACTTTTACAATTACATTTCCAATTGTTGGTAGTGCAGACGGAGAAGGCCTTCGTACTTTAAAATTGGCGTTAACTGGAACACAAACCCGTATGTTACCTAGAACATCTTATTATGATGTTCAATTAACAAAAGATGGAGTAACAACAACATATGTTAGAGGAAAAATATTTAAAACTGAAGAGGTAACAGAATGAGTCAGTATGTAAGACCAGGAACTACTGTTCCAATTGTAGTAAATGATGTAATCTTAATAACTACACCCTCTGGTACTCAAGACTTTGGCTCTCAAGATAATCCTTTAGAACCACAGGCTTTAGCATATGAACACACTCAAGGATCAGTCAGTGCTTCTTGGGTAATCCCTCATAATTTAGGGTTTAAACCTAACGTTACAGTTGTAGACTCTGCTGGTACAATCTACGAAGGCGAAATTACATATACTAATTCGAACTCACTTACGGTCTCGTTCTCCCAAGCCTTCTCAGGCAAAGCGTATTTATCTTAAGGAGATAATGTAAATGGCACGTAAGTTTTTAACCCCGATTGATTTAAACAAATTAGAATTACAAAATGCAAGAATACAAAACTTAGCATCTGCGCCAGCATCTCCTGCAGTTGGTCAAGTTTACTTTGACACAGTATTAGGATACCTACGCACATGGAATGGCAGTGCATGGATTAATGCAAGTCAAGGTAGCCAAGGAACTACTGGCGCACAAGGTACTCAAGGTACTCTTGGTGCACAAGGAACACTTGGTACACAAGGAGCAGAAGGTGCTCAAGGCACAGTAGGTTCACAAGGAGCAGAAGGCTCACAAGGCACAGTAGGTTCACAAGGAACTGCTGGTGCTCAAGGTTTAGATGGTTCTAATGGTGCTCAAGGTACTCAAGGAACTTTGGGTGCACAGGGTGCAGTAGGTTCTCAAGGTACTCAAGGAACTTTAGGTTCACAAGGTACTCAAGGCACCGAAGGTGCACAGGGCACACAAGGAACTTTAGGAGCGCAAGGTACTCAAGGCACTGCAGGAGCGCAGGGTCTTGATGGTATTCAAGGTACACAAGGTGCTGAAGGTTCATTTGGTGGTATTACAGTTGAATACAACTATGACGACACTACTACAATGGCAGACCCAGGCGACAACAATGCTCGTCTAAATAATGCTAACTTAACTTTAGTTTCACGTATTGCATTGGATGACAATCCTGCTGATGGTAATTACGATATCTCTAACTTCTTACAGACAATCGATGACTCAACTTCAACTATCAAAGGTCACGTAAAAGTATCTAAGAAATTTGATACATCTGTCTTTGCACTCTACACAATTTCTGGTCTAACAGATTCAGCACCAAACTGGTTTGATATAAATGTTGCTTACGTATCTGGTAACGGAACATTTACTGATGGAGACGCAGTACTCTTTACATTTGCTCGTACAGGTGATGTCGGTGCTCAAGGTACACAAGGTACTGATGGAGCGCAAGGCGTACAAGGCACAGTAGGTTCTCAAGGAACACAGGGAACTCTTGGTGCTCAAGGTACAACTGGTTCTCAAGGCACACAAGGTACTGATGGAACCCAAGGAACTGTTGGTGCTCAAGGTACTGTCGGATCTCAAGGTACTCTTGGTACACAGGGTGCGGTAGGTTCTCAAGGTACTGAAGGTGCCCAAGGCACACAGGGAACCGAAGGAACACAGGGAGTCCAAGGTACAGAAGGAACTCAAGGCACACAAGGCACTGTCGGTGCTCAGGGTACTCAAGGAACTGTAGGTTCACAGGGAACTCAGGGAACATTGGGTGCTCAAGGAACTGAAGGTTCTCAAGGCACACAAGGTACAGACGGTACTCAAGGTACAGAAGGTGCTGATGGATCATTCGGCGGTGTAACTGTCGAGTACCTCTACTACACTGACACATCTGTTTCAGACCCAGGCGATACCGTTGTTAGATTCAATGCTGCACTAGCAACTGCAACTCGCATGTTTATTGATGATGTTGATGCTTCAAACACAAACATCTCAAACTACCTGCAGACAATCGATGATTCAACATCAACAATTAAGGGACACGTAAAGGTCTCCTTAAAGTCTAACCCTGCAGTATTTGCGATGTACGCAATCAACTCAATGATTGATGAAGCCACTTACTTTAACATTAACGTGACCTACCTCAGTGGTGCAGGTGCATTCTCAGAAGCAGACTCTGTACTTGTTACATTTGCTCGTACTGGTGACGTTGGAGCCCAAGGTACTCAAGGTACCGTTGGAGCACAGGGCGTACAAGGTACAGTCGGTAGCCAAGGAACTCAAGGAACACTTGGAGCCCAAGGTACAACTGGTGCTCAAGGTACCCAAGGAACTGATGGTACTCAAGGTACAGTTGGTAGCCAAGGAACTCAAGGTGTTCAAGGAACACTTGGAGCCCAAGGAACTCAAGGAACACTTGGAGCCCAAGGTACAACTGGTGCTCAAGGTACCCAAGGAACTGATGGTACTCAAGGAACTGATGGAGCCCAAGGCACAGTAGGTGCACAGGGAACCGTTGGTGCACAAGGTGCTGTAGGCACCCAAGGAACTCTTGGTGCTCAAGGTGCTCAAGGTACTGATGGAGCACAGGGAACTGAAGGTGCTCAAGGTACTGTCGGATCACAGGGAACTGTTGGTGCACAAGGTACCGTTGGTTCTCAAGGTACATTAGGTTCTCAAGGAACTGAAGGTGCTCAAGGAATTCAAGGCACAGTAGGTGCACAGGGAACCGTTGGTGCACAAGGTACATCTGGTCTTGATGGAGATAAGTACTCCACAACCTCTACAACATCATTTGCATTAGGAACTTCTGGTTCTCAAACAATTACGGTTGCAGATCTAGCAGT
>Ga0247839_1001203_pt1 | contig 44291 bp, 51 predicted proteins | sample LaCruzMarch2015__6_FD_192405 | JGI IMG/M metagenome (GOLD analysis project Ga0247839, IMG submission 192405) | Freshwater microbial communities from meromictic Lake La Cruz, Castile-La Mancha, Spain - LaCruzMarch2015_16m | ecosystem: Environmental > Aquatic > Freshwater > Lake | place: Spain... | reverse complement strand
CTTTCCATGTGAGCCATGGGTGCGATGTACTTACAAGTGCAACAAGCATTTTTTTCCAAATCTTCACAGCACTATCAACTTTATGAAGTCGAAGTTTTCCTTCTTGAGCCATCGTAATATATTCAGCATATCGCTTTGAGAATTCTTCTCCATACAACTCAACAAGATCTGGTGTTTCTTTTGGATCGAACATATACCATTCTTCATCAGCGTGAACTCGTCGCATAAATTCGTCGTTAATATACGCCGCAGTATTTGCTGTTCTCATTCTCTCGTGTTCGTCTCCTGCGTTGTGTTTCCAATCAATAAATTCTGGAAAATCCATGTGCCATGGTTCCATATAGAAACAAAGCGCTCCTTTTTTCTTTCCACCTCGAACGATTGAACGAATAGCAACGTCCATGATTTTTGCAAAAGTTGTTGGACCACTTGAAGCTCCTCCATGAGAAAGCGGTGAACCTGTGGCTCGAAGTTTTGTAACAGAAACCCCAAGTCCTCCTGTTGCTTTTGAAATCATCATCACATCAGCAACTGTTTTTGAAATATTTGCCATGTCATCTTCCATTTGAATCAAGAAACAGTTTGAGAGTGCTGCATTTTTTGTTCCTGATCCAATATTTGCTGAACCTCCAGCAATATAATCAAGTTGTGACATTGCGTTGTAAAGCTCAATTGCTTTTTCTGTCGCATCTTTTTCAATGAACGTAAGTCCCATTGCAATTCGCATAAAAGCAAACTGTGGAGTTTCGTATGATGTTTCCCCGTCTCGCTTAAGCGTATATCGGTGCATCAATGTTGAAGCACCAGCGTAATCAAAAAGATTATCTCTTTCAACCTTAAGTGCTTTTGCAAGTTTTTCAAGATCGAAATTGTTTTTCATTTCTTCTCGAAGAATTCCTTTTGTTACTGCATCTTGAATGTGTTTTGCAAATTTAGCTTCGTGAAGTTCTTGAACAGCATTTGGATTATCTCGTTCAAATTCACCAAGAATATTTTTGTAAACTGTTTTTAAGAAAAGTCGAGTTGCAACAGTACCGTAATCTGGATCATTTTGTATATTTTGGAGTGCTGCACTAATTGTAGCCTGATCAAGTTCGTCTTCTGTAATTCCATTATAAAGAGTAAGTGAAGTCTCAGTTGCAATTTGAGTCACTTTTGAAAGCCAATCAGGAAGGCCAGCGCAAGCTCGTTCAATAGATTTGTTAATTTTATCAGCGTCAAATGGTTGTTTTGAACCATCTCGCTTTGTTACATATATTGTAGTCATAAGCAAACAAACAACGAATTATTTAATAAATTGGGGATAAAAAAAAGCCTAATTTCAAGACTTTTCTAATTTACTCTATGTAATAGTGGTTATGTGGGAAACACTATCACACAACTCACGAAGCAGCACTCCAGCTCCTTCGTGTGATTATTGTATCAGTGTGTCGATGAGGGTTTTCCCCAAGTCTTGAAAAATAAAGACCGAAAAAATTAAAAAGAAACAAAAAGAAAAAATGTAAACAAGCCCAAAACAAAAAACCCTTATTTTAGGGGTTTTTGTTTTATTCTCTCTTCTGCAACCTGTCCATCAATTAAGTAGATTACTTTGTCACAATCAACAGTATATTCTTCTTCGTGTGTCACCATAACAATGGTTTGCCCTTTTTCATGAAGGCGTTTGAGTGATTCAATCACAGCAGCACTAGACATGGAGTCTAGGTTTGCTGTTGGTTCATCTGCAAAAAGGATTTGAGGATTTTGAACAATGGCACGAGCAATTGAAACACGTTGTTGCTCACCTCCAGAAAGTTGATTTGGTCTATTATTCGCCTTCCCATCCAAACCAAGTTCCTTGAGAGATTCCATTCCACGTTTTTTTGCTTCATCTTCTGGAATACCTTCCATGAGAAGTGGAATGATAACATTTTCAATTGCATTTAATTCAGGTACGAGGGCGTAGTCTTGAAAAATATACCCAAGATGCTTAAGACGAAAATCAGTTCTTTCATCTTCATCTAAAGCCAAAATATCAACTCCATCAACAATAACCTGTCCATCTGTCGGCCTATCTAGGAGACTTATTTGATATAGCAAGGTTGATTTACCGGCTCCTGATTTTCCCATAATCGCCACAAACTCTCCTGAATTAATTTCAAGATTAAGTCCACGAAGAACCTTTGTTTCAACTTCTCCGTTTCCATATGTCTTTATGAGGTTTTTTACTGAAATAATAGCCATATAGTTAGCGTTGCAAAATACTATCAAGAGTATTTTTCTTAACAATTAAACGAGCTGGGAGATAGCCCGCAATCACAGTAACAAAAAATAGAATAAGGAAACGGTTAAATGTTGGAAGAGGGTCAGCAACAAGAATTCCATCACTAAAAGGAAAATCAATTGGGTTTGCAGCAATCACAGGAACCAAAAGTCCATACACAATAAGAGCTCCAATCAAAGATCCAATCAAAACATAAAATACAGACTGAAGAACATACGCAATCTCGATTGCTGTTCCAGAAATACCAATTCCTTTTAAGATTCCAATGAACTTTCGTCTGGTAAGAGCGTTGATATAAATAACAATAAAAATAGTAATAGCGGAAACAACGAGTCCAATTCCTCCGATTGCGGTTCCAAGAATACTAAATGTTTGTTTAATATCATCCAAAAACTTAGGTATCGCCTCAGCTGCTGTTTGAATTTTTGCTAGATTACTAAATCCATACGAAACAAGAACTTGTTTTACATATTGATCTTCATAACCATCAGCTTTTTTAATGGCAATTTCTTGAGCATTTAAAGAAGTGTCTCCGGTGAGTCTTCTGTAATCAGATTCAGTAACAAATGCAGCCAAAGAAACTTCGTCCACTTTTGATTTTACAATTCCCTTCACGATAAACTCTTGTGTATTTGAACTTGCAGTACTATCACCTGAAAGATCTGAAGAGAATGTAAGTCCTTTTCCTGTTACAGAAACTTTTACTCTATCACCTGGATACACCTCATCAAGAGGTTCAAATAAATCAGAAAAGTTTGAATATCGACGAATAAAAGTAGAACCGAGTAGTATGTAGCCACTTTCGTCTGATTCAAGCATTTGACCTTCAACTAAAGATTCTGAAAGTCCGGTAACACTTTCTTCTCTTTCTGGATCAATACCTACAATGTTTACCCCTACAGAATTTGGTAGGGCGGAAAAATCTCTTCGTTCTCTGTAGTTTGCTTCAATAGTTGCACCTGATTTGTATCGAACAGTGAAATCTTGGACGATTGGTAATGACTCTAGAGTGCTTTGAATCATCCCTGTTGATTGAATTGATGATTCATCAGCCAAGGTTGAAATAAAGACATCCCCAGAATATCTTTCTCTGTTTGCTTGAAAGGACCCTTCAAGAAGTCCTACCAAAATACCGGAAATCACGACAAGACTGAGAAATGTCAGTGTCATAATTCCAATAATCAAAACATTAATCCAAAAATTTCCTCGAGTAATTTGCCTCTTCGCAAGAAGAGTTCCTACAACAAGAGACGTTTGGAATTTTTTAAATTTACGAAACATATAGTTTATTCAACTGTTTTTTCTCGAACCAAAATATCTCCAGCTTGAAGTCCTGAAATAATTTCAACGAAACCATCACTTCCAGTAAGGCCCAGAACAACGGATTGCTCTTTATCTTTTTTCTCAGAAACCATAATTCGACTTACAAATCCATCTTCTGTTCTCTCAAAAAAGTATCGTGGAGCTCGAAGTACACCTTCTTTTGTTTCTGCAAGAATACTTGCTTTTGCACTCATTCCTACACGAATCCTTTCATCTGGGTTTGTAATCACTACTGTTGTTTTGTAAACAGGAACACCATCAACAAGTGTATCAATAACATCAATAGCATCGATTACACCTTGCCACTCTGCATCATTTTGATATGCATCAAGAGTTATTGAAACAGCGTCACCAATCTGAAGTTTTGCAACATCTATTTCTGGAACATCGAGTGCGAGTTCAAACTGATCAGATCCAACCAAAGTAACATATGGTGTATTTGCAGTGACGATTTCTCCTTGAGCAATATCAACAAGTCCCACAACTCCATCAAAAGGTGCTGTAATTACACTATCAGCCATTTGGGCTCTCACAGCATCAACACGGGCACGAGCAGCAATAACATCAGCTTGTGATTTTGAGATCTGATTTCCAGATGACTCAAGTGCCTGACTTTGGAGGTATGAATCTTCCGCTTGAGCAAGCACTCGCGCGCGCTCAGCAACAGCTTGGTCATAAGCATTCTTATTTACAACATAATTTGAAGATCTTTTATTGGGAATACTTACAGTCCAAACTGTATTTGAATAATCTTGACCTTCGGTAAATTTAATATATAACCCCTTTTCACCAAGAGGAATCGCTGTATTTGTCCGAATAGCATCAAAACCTGATTCAAGACCAGTATATTTAAATGAATAACCAGAAGAAGATCCTGAAGAATATGTAGTTACAATATAATCTCCTTCAATCGTATCTGTATATGTTCCTGAAATTGTCGGTGGTTCAGCATCTGTATCATCCTCTGTATAAACCTCAAGTGAATCTGAGAGGAGTTTTCTATAGGCATTCTGCACAAAAGTATCTTGTTGTTCTTTTGTTGTAGTAAAATTTTGATATGAATATTCAAAACCAACACCAGAAGCCGCACTCTCTGCTTGCACACGCTTCAAATTAGCCTCAGCCTCCAAAAGTTGTGCTGAAAGTTGATTTGTTGAAAGTCTTGCAATCACTTGTCCTTTTTTAACGGTTTCTCCCTCTGAAACAAAGACCTGAGAAACTCTTCCCGATGTTCCAAAACCAAGGTTAACTCTATCTTTCATGTCAATATCTCCCGCAAAAATAATTGTTTCTGAAACCTCTCCCTGCTCTACTGTAAAAAATTCTTTTGAATCATCTGGAGTAACTGCGTTTTTGATAATAGAAAAAAGAATAAAAAGTACAATGATTCCAAGTACTATATATCTCTTCTTGAGTTTTTTAAAATTGATTGATGGTAATTTCATATATGTATTATCTCTTACTTTTTGTAATAAACAAAATTATATAAGGGTATAAGCATACTATAGCGATCCACAAAAACAAAACAACTCACTTTTGTGAGTTGTTTTGTTTTTGTGGGCGGCTACCGGGAATCGAACCCGGATACTCGGAACCACAACCCGATGTAATAACCGTTATACGATAGTCGCCATGTTTAAATTTGTACTTCAAGTACGAAAGTATTTATACCAAAAAATAAGACGCCCGTCTAGGCGTCTTATTTTTAAATTTCATATGGATTTTGTTTCGCGAGTTTCTTTCTATATACCTGGCCCATTATAACTGCAAACAAAACAATCGTCATATATATTGTGAGTCCCGTTTGAAACGAAAGTGGTATAGATCGAAGTGATCCAAGTATAAACACAATATACCAACTTGAAATCGAAATCGCCCCTGTCGCAAATGCTACTTTCTTAAAAAATAATTGTTTCTTAGTTAAGAGTCTTTGTTCGTTTCCATTAAAAACAATACTTGTTAATCTCGGCGCAACTACAAAATTTAGTACAAAACCGTTAATAGTGATAATTCCAACTGCGACTGTTTTAACTAAGAACTTTGAAGATTCTGCAAGTTCAAGAGTTCTTGGAAGATACAAACCAATACCTGTAATAATTAAGATTCCAAGCGCAACCCAGATAATGTGGGACATGGTATCCATGACACTCTTTTCTGTTTCTGAAATTTTAAAATCTTTTAGAAATTTAAAAAATAAAACGTCTGTTACTGTTGTCGCACCCACACCAACAGCCGCAGCCATTGCATGAATTATCACAATAAGTGTTTTGTATTCCACCAAAAGTGGTATTAAATTTATCTCCGTTATAAATACTGAAAATATTGCAATAAAGGTTGTAAATGCAGCAGAAAATAAACACCAAGTACACCAATGTTTAATAGAAAAGGCTTGAACAAAAACAAGATAGACTGAAAACAAAAATGCTAAAACTGAGAATGAAACAGCGAAGAATACAGTTTCTTGCCCCATTTCAAAACTAAACATTCGCGCACTGTAAAATAAAATAACTAAAGCATAGTAACCCATACCCATAAGCTCCACAGGAATTCCAAGGAATTTTGAATATTTACTATTCACAACAGTGTCACACATACCTCCGATTGGACAAACAAGTGGTCTTTTTTCTTTGCTTTTCTTTGTTGTGTAAATATATAAAGCAAGAACAAAACCAGACAAAGATAAAATTATTGGTATGAGATAAATAAAATTCATATTAAAAAAGATTGAATATTTTTCCTATAAAAAATACATATATCATGAGATACATTGCCCCCTCCCAAATATACATTCTTTGTGAAATCCCAGAAATTGTAAAAAGGATTGTTGCAATAATTAAAAATGGTAATCCGATAGTAAACGTTGTAACATCTATTGGAAGTCTTGTGAACAATGCAGGAATTCCGGTAACAACAAGAATATTGAATATATTTGAACCGAAAATATTTCCAATAGCAACTTCTGATTTCCCTTGAAGTGCCGCTTTTACAGAAACAGTAAGTTCAGGTAAAGATGTTCCAATCGCAACAGCAGCTAGAGAAAAAGCACCAGCTGAAACCCCAAAAAGTTCAGAAAGCTTAATGACAGACTCTACAAGATATTTTGAACCGAAGATAAGCCCCAAAAGACCAGCAATCATAAGAATAGTGTCTTGTTTTGTAAACTTTGTTTTCACAACACTCTCATCTTTTTCTTTTCCTTGTCCCTCTTTCAAGGTATACATAACATAAAACACAAAAGAACCAAGGAGAAGTATTGCTTCTGGAAAAGTTATCACACCGTCCCAAGCTGAAACAAGAAACAAAGCTGTTGTTGAAACAAGAAGTGGAATATCAAGATCAATAAGATACTTTGAAGTGGTGAGCTTTCCGGCAATAACAGCAGAAATACCTAGGATAAAAAGAATATTTGCAATATTTGAACCAACAACATTACCAGCAACTATTTCCGGTGCACCAGCAAATACCGCAACCAAAGAAGACGCGAGTTCTGGTAAAGATGTTCCAATACCAACAATAAGAATTCCTACCACAAATTTTGAAAGACCTTTTGAAAGTCCAAATTTTTCAGAAGCAACCAAAAACCAATCAGCCCCTCGAACTAAAACCATTAATGAAAGTATAAAAAGTCCTATCCAAAATATTGTCATAAAAATATTATAGCCTAAAAAATAAAAACTTATCGCGCACTAATCAACACAAAAAAGAAAAACCCCAAAAAGGGGTTTTCTTTGGTGCGGATGAGAGGAATCGAACCTCCACGGATTTCTCCATACGAACCTCAATCGTACGCGTATACCAGTTCCGCCACATCCGCATGACAAGTATTATACGGAAATAAAATAAAAAAGCCACCCTAAAATTTGAAGCAAAATAAAAAACCCTGACGGGTTTTTTATTTTGCTTCTTCTGAAGTTTCAGAAGATGTTGTTTCTTCAACAACCTCATCTTGCATTTCCTCTTGTTTAATTTCAAGTGGTTTTTCAGTAAAGAATCCTGCGAATGATCGAAGCTTACGCCTTATTTCCTTTGCTGTCTTTTCTCGCAAGAAGTAAAGTTTGTTTCGTCGAGTCTTTGATTTCTTTACAACTTCAACTGAATCAATATTAGGAGAGAATAGTGGAAAGATTCGTTCCACCCCAACACCGTTAGAAATTTTTCGAACAGTGAAAGTTGCCCCTGTTTCAGTTCCGTGTTTTCGAGCAATCACAAGCCCTTCAAACGCCTGAAGTCGAGTTTTTCCTTTTTCTTGAATTCGCACAGATACACGAACAGTGTCTCCTGCTTTAAAGTTGAGCTTTTTTCGCTCTTCGATATTTACTGGTGTTAGTTTAATTGCTGTGTTCATAGCTAGTTTTGAAAATATGTAACGAGGCTTACTCTATCACATGGCCAGTTATTTGGCAAGCTTCTGAAAGCTTTCCTCTGGCAAAGCTTGAAATTCTTGTCTTTTTCCATTTGGAAGCAAAACAGACAGTTTCCAAGCATGAAGAGCAAGTCTTGAAAACCCTAAAACCAAGGGTCTTCCCTTTGCATATAATGTATCCCCAACAAGTGGATGATGAAGATATTTCATATGGACTCGAATCTGGTGAGTTCTCCCTGTTTTTGGTCTCACTTCACACAAACAAAAATGCTCACCACCCTCTTGAATTCGATTGAGTACTCGAAAAGAAGTTTCTGCTTCTCGCAAAAGTCCACGAGCGTTTCCCCCCGCCTGCCACTGACGAAAATCGTTCCTACTTTTACCAATCGGAACATCCACAACACCTGAATCTTCTTTAAAATTTCCCCACACAACAGCCAGATAAGTTTTTTCTGTCAGTCTATCTTGAAATTGTGTTTTCAAAAATTCGTGAGCCTTTTGGTTTTTTGCAACGATAATCACCCCTGAAGTTTCCTTATCAAGCCTATGAACAATACCAGGACGGTCTATTACTATTTCTTCTTTTGCATTTCGAATAACCAAAGGTTCCCCAACACCTTGTATTTCTGGATAATTTTCAAGAATCCAATCAGTCAAAACATACTCTTCCGATTTTCCATCCTTATGAACCATAAGTCCTGAAGGTTTATCAAGAACCAACACATCTTGGTCTTCATATATAATTGTGGGGATTTTTTGCATATGTGTATCATACGAGATATTGAGAAATAAAAAAAGCCTGATTATTTTTTAATCAGGCTTATTTCTTTTGGAAGAACAGCAAAAATAGTATTTGTGATTTTCTCGATTTTAAATCCTCGAGAAGGAACACAACCGGTCAAATCATGAGAAGTAAGGAGAATCTTATCTTCAATATCCTCAAATCTGATTTTAACGTGGTCGAAGTTATTTTTTGCCATTCTTTGAATTCCCTTCTTAACATTTTCAAGACAAAGGAATTCTGATAATGATATTGTCATAATGAACTGATTTAATTGTATTATTAATAATACAAGTTAATAATAAAAAGTCAATAGCTTTTACCTTAAGACAGTTAATGTATAATCATTATATGGTTTTAAATATTGAATCCTTCAACAAACAAACTCCGAATAAAGAATCTCAGGAAAGTATACCTCAGCAACCAAAGCAATGGTCTCAAGACGATACAACTTTTCTTTTAGGAAATATTGAGATATTAAAAAAGACAGAAAATCTCAAAAATAACCCGGAAATGTATGAAAAAAAGACACACGAAACATATTCTGAAATAAAAGATTTTTTTCGATATCACAATGCTGAATACTTTGAAGATGTTAATGAACTTTATAGACAATATAATGCCTCTAGTACAAAAATTGTTAGACGAGAAGATCCTCTTAAAATCCTACAACTTGTTAACGGTAAATCTATAGAAATTAATTTTGATCCAGAGGTTGTTGGCGACAGAGGTGATAAATATGCAAACTGCGCATTATGGCCTCATGGCTCAATAGAAAAAACAAATGGTATAGCAAATGCCTTTCTTGAAGGGAGAGGAATGGCTGGACCAATAGTTCTTCTCGGAGGATACACCCCTAATGATTCTCACATGAATATTGAAGAACCTGATGAAAAAATGTTACAAGTCGGAAATATTTCAAGAGAAAATATAAAAATACTATCCGGATCAATAGAAAAAGAAGATTTGGACTTTGTAATCATGAGAATAGCTATAAAATTTTTTAACCAGGAAGAACTCACATCAAAAGAAAAGATTTTGTTTGAACAAGGTAAACTTTCACAGGTTTTTCGCGGTTTCAAATTTAAATAAAAAAAGAGAACCTATCGGTTCTCTTTTGATTTCTTTTTTGGATCACATTCAACATGTGCCAAGGCACCAGGAACAAGTTTTAAACGTTCAGTAGAAATACTTCTACCACAAACCTCACAAATTCCATAGGTTCCTTTTTTAATTTTATCCAGAGCGCGACGAAGAAAGGGTGAAACTGTATTTATTTTATAACTTTGATACAAGGTAATATCTCCTCTTTCTCTTAATTGCTCTTCGATAGTCGCACGATTATTGTACTTTGCAAGACGTGCTTCAATTTCTGTTTTTTGAGCAAAAATAAAATCTTCTGAAAGGTTCATAGTATTTTGTTTATTTTTAATATATTATACATATATAATAATATATGTCAAGCACCACCTCTTGCCAATTTTCCTCAAATATCATACACTGTTGTTTGTTGAAATAAGGGCGATTAGCTCAGTTGGTAGAGCAACCCGTTTACACCGGGAAGGTCAGAGGTTCGAGTCCTCTATCGCCCACCAATCAGAAAAAGTACTGGCTTTTAGCTAGTGCTTTTTCTATTGTGGTAAATAAGAGGATGAGAACCTCTGGTCCCAATTTTTAAAGAGCGAAGCGATTATAAAAATTGAGGATTTCGGAACAAGAAACTTGTGAGAAGCGAGTTCTCTATCGCCCACCAAAAACAAAAACCACCCGTTCGGGTGGTTTTTGTTTTTGGTCTTTATTTTACATTCCGCACCATTACCGTATTTGTACTTCCCACACGTCCAAGTGGAACACCTGCAGAAAATACCAACTTATCTCCTTTTTGTACTTGCTTGTCTTTTAAAAGTGCCTGCATTACTTTCTTAACACTTTTCTCTACGTCCTTTGCAATAGTCATCATTTTTGGAGTTACCCCAAACGAAAGAACAAGCTGTCTTGCTGTTTCAATATACGGAGTCACAGCAACGATTGGAGTTCCGATTCGATATCGAGAAACAAGTTTTGCTGTTCCGCCTGTTTCAGTCAAAGCAATAATAGCTTTCGCGTCAGTATCAAGAGCAACCTGAGCGACCGCTGAAGTGATAGCATTTTGGATTGTGGTGTGATCTACAGAAACTGCCCGTACGTACTCATCTTTTTCTGCTTCATTTAAAACCCGAGACATCACTTCTATTGTTTCAAGAGGATATTGCCCCATTGCTGTTTCCTCAGAAAGCATCACTGCATCTGTTCCATCAAAGACAGCGTTTGCAACGTCAGAAACCTCAGCTCGTGACGGAACAGGACGAGTTGTCATTGATTCAAGCATTTGAGTAGCAGTAATAATTGGTTTTGCATGCATTCGAGCAAGTTCAATCATATTTTTTTGTTCATGCGGAACTTTTTCTGGACCAACTTCAATAGCCAAATCTCCTCGAGCAACCATCACAGCGTCACTCGCCTGTATAATATTTTCAATATTTTCAAGAGCCTCAACTGTTTCAATTTTTGCAATAATCTTTTGTGTTCCCTTTTTCTTTACAATCAAAGTTCGAAGTTCCTCAATATCTTTCACACTTCGAACAAAAGAAAGTGCGATAAAATCAGCCTTGTTTTCAATTGCCCACGCTACATCTTTTTCGTCTTTTTCAGTCAGTGTTTTAATTGAAAGTCGTGCGCCAGGAATATTAACTCCTCGACGAGGCTTAATAATTCCTCCTGTTTTCACAACAGTGAATACTTCTTTTTGAGTAACCTTTGTCACCTCAAGCGCTTTTTTTCCATCGTCAAGAAGAATGACCATTCCTTTCTTCACCTCTTTCACAATTGCTGGGTAGTTGATATATACCTTCTTTTCTGTACCAGCAACTTTTTCAATTGAGAGTATAAATTCTTTTCCTGGAATAAGTTCAATTTCTGATGTTTCAAAATCTCCGATTCGAATTTTCGGACCAGCCAAGTCAACTAAAACCGCAAGTGGTCTTTGAACAAGCTTCTCAACCACTCGAACATTTTTTACTGTTTCTCCATGATATTCATGATCTCCATGACTCATATTAAGACGAGCAATAGAAACTCCAGCTCGCACAAGAGGTTCAAGTTGTTTTTTTGATTGTGATGATGGACCAATGGTCGCTACTATTTTTGTGAATGACATAACGGTATCTAGCATACTCTTTTTGAATTGAAGTGCAAGAGAAAAACCACCTGATCAGGTGGTTTTTCTCTTTGTGTGCCCCCGCCAGGAATCGCCTCTCACAAGAAAACTTGTTCCGAGATTCACATTTTTTATAATCGCTTCGCTCTTTAAAAATTGGAACCTTCGGTTCGATCCCTAAACAAAATAGCAAAAAATAAAAATACTAGAACGAGATCTAATATTTTTACCTTTGTGTGCCCCCGCCAGGAATCGAACCTAGAATAACGGCTTAGAAGTCCGCAGTTATATCCATTTAACTACGGGGGCATATCAAGACTTGCGTCTATAACAATAATAAACTAACATATATTCATAGGTTTTAGCAATGAAACTAAATTAAATAACTATGAATAAAGCAAACAAACAAGCACGGAAAAAGAAATCAAAGAAGGCTGGAAAGACAATGAGTCTTCGAAACCGATAAAAAATTCCTCCTCTACGGAGGAATTTTTTATTTCATCCCATCAAGCGAAAGTCCGAGTGCTGTAAGATATTCCAAAGTTTCATGTTTTTTCATTGCAAAAATACTATCATCAAAACGGTAATCAAAAGTTTTCCAAGGATATGCCTCATGAACAGAAATTCGAAGATGTTTTGTAAATATTTGAGAAACCCCCCTATACCCACCAAATGTTCCTCCAAGTGTTACTTCTTGAATCGTATTACCCGTCTCTCTTCCATATTCCAAAATTGCATGATCCAAAAGAAAAGCAATTGGTGATATTGAATTTTCTGAAAATTCTCGAACATCAGCACCAAGTATTCCAAGATGGGAAAGATATGAAGATGCGACTTCTGATGGTTTTGTCAGTCTTTTTTGAACTTCGAGTAAAAATCTATGTGTCGAAAAAGGAAATTCTTGATAAGAGACAATTTTTCCATGTTCAATCACAGAAAAAGAACTTGTATCATCACCAAACTGAACATGGAGCCTTGAACCTTTTGATTCTTCTTTTTTATAAGAAGCAAGCACAGAAGCCTGATTTGATCCTTCAATATGAAGATTTGATTTTGAAAATACTGAAAGAACTTTTTTAAAACCTTGGAACCAGGCAAGAGGTACCAGAACAGTTCTCACAAATACTGAATCTTCATCTGTGTTTATGATTCGAACATCAGCTAAAGCATCTTTACCCTCATGAAAAAGTACGTGTTCTTTTAGATGAAAAATAATATCATCAACCAATGATTCTGTATTACCTTGTGGAAGTTTGAGAGAAAAAAATCTTTGAGAATCTCCAGGAATACTGATACGTATTTGTTTTTCATGTGATTCTCGAAGAATATTTTTCAAAACTCGATATAACTCTTCTGTTTTTTTGAGTACACCCTCAGAAAAAATATCAGTCTGAAGCATAATACGACCGAAGTTTTCCAAACGAAACTTATCACCTCTTTTTGAAAGATGTACAAAACGCACATACTTTGTTGTGATTTCGATTCCAAGACTTCCTTTTGGAAAAAGATATGAAAACATATAACTATAGTATACCGTACAAAGAAAAAATCTGTGAGATGGAAAAAATAAAAAGGCGAAGCCTCCGGCTTCGCCTTTTTATTTTATCTCACCTTAGAACCAGGATTCACCTCCTGTTCTGGAATCAAAAATACCGGCTTTCCATCAATCCCATCAACCGCCATAAGCATTCCATATGAAGTCACACCTTTAATCTCACGTGGTGCAAGATTTAAAACATATAAAGCTTTTTTTCCAACCAATTGTTCGTATTCTGGAAAATATTCTCGAATACCTGAAACAATCTGTCTGTCTTGCCCTTCTCCAAAATCAATTTCAAATCGAAGAAGTTTATCAGCACCTTCTACTTCCTCAACTTTTTTAATATGACCCACTCTCGCATCAAGTTTTTTAAACTCTTCATATGTCATATAAATCTGAGTCAGAAGATATTCAAGAAGTTCTGGGAAAGTTTCAAAACCATCATCAGCACAAAAATGCCCTGCGTTTTCAATCAAACGAATTGGTTGTTGCAACATTGAAGCAAAATGAATTGAAACTTCAAGTGGAACAAGGTCGTCATCAACCCCCGCAAAAACTTTTATGTTTCCGGCATTTTTTCGAGCTTGTTTCCAAGAAATTGTTTGAACAAAACGATTACACTCTTCGTCTTCTTTTGTTTCGTAAGAGAAAGCCTTTCCAAAACCTGCAACAAAAACTGATCCGAATACCGGCTTTGCAAGGGAAGCAAGTAGATGAAGAATTGTAGGGCATCCAAGAGAGTGACCAATCAAAATTGTGTGTTCGTGTACTTGTTCAGAAATTTCCTTAATTTTTTCAAGCCATGCTTCCACAGTATATTCTGTTGGCATTTCTGGAGCGAAAACCTCCACCCCACGCTTTTCAAGGTTTTCTTTGATATATGGAAACCAGTGATTTTCAGGATTTCCCTCATATCCATGAATGAGTATTACATTATGTTTTGATTTCATATGTTGTATAGTACTCACTTTTGAGAAAAAAATAAAGACTAGACTTTTAATAGGCAAAAGATTATTATGCAAATATTGAAATTAGTGTAATTATTAGTATTACACTAAGAAACAATACTAGTTCTTTGTTGTACACCAATTAAATACGTAATGTTACGTGTTACCTACCAAGCCTCAAAAACTTGGTCGTCCAAATGCGTCATGTCACGCAAAAACCGAAAGTCTTATGAGAGACTTTTGCCTGTTATCGAGCGAACAATAGCACTCACTTTGAAGAGCATTTTTGCAACCTCTTATCGAGCGAACAACAGCACTCAACTTGAAGAACATTTTCGCAACAAGATACATCACAGGCAAAAAACAAAACCCCTCGCAAGAGGGGTTTTTATTTTTTCATATTCATTCCATCAAGATATCTTTGAAGTATTAAAGCAGCAGCGCTTTCATCTTTCTTTTCCTTTCTTTGTGTTCCCCATTTTCGAGCGATTGGTTTTTTGTTTCCAAACAAATCACTATTGAGACTTGTCATTGATTCGTTTTGGAGAACTACCGAAATACCGCTCGTTTCAAGTTTTTCTTTAAAAGCAAGAATCTTTACTCGAGTGTCTTGGACAAATTCATCACTACCGGGATCACCAAGCACAACTCTCTGCACCCCCCTTTCTTGAATCAGTTGATAAATCTCTTCAATACTATTTTGATTATTCTCAATTGTTTTGAGGGGAAAGGCAAAAGAACCTTCATCGTCCGATATTGCAAGACCTATTCTTTTTGTTCCAAAATCAATTCCAAGTATTTTCATATGTATATTATAGCCTTATTTATACATAAATTAACAAGATACGCAAAAACACTTGTTTTTTAAAAAATTCCTGATAATATAGTCTTCGGAAGCGTGGCTGAGTGGTTGAAGGCGGCGGTCTTGAAAACCGTTGTACGTTCACGCGTACCGTGAGTTCGAATCTCACCGCTTCCGCACCAAAAATAAAAACCCCATTACGGGGTTTTTATTTTTATTGCCTATACCTTATTTTTATAATAAACTATTTTCAAACAAAATAATCTTTACCATGAATATTTCAAACGGCCATGTTCTTAGATATTCAGATGCAAGACACCGAAACTGGGTCTGTGTAAATTGTGGTGGAGATGATCAGAAAGGATCTATGAAGCTACATACCCCTTGCTCAAAACCAGTCGGAAAAGGTGGACTCACTTTTGAAGAATGGAGAACAGAAAAAAGACGTTCACGCACTTAAAAACCACCTTTTCAGGTGGTTTTTTCTATATTTAATAATATCTCGCATCTCCGTCTTTTTTCTCACTCAAGCCATAGCGCTTGAGCGCCTCACCTCTCGCATCTTTATGTTCCACAATAGGTTTTGGAGGATTTGCAAGATATTCTTCACTCAGATATTTCTTTTGATACACATCATGTGCGTCGTAGTTTTCGGCTTGCAAATACGGATTGAAAATACGAATCGGTTTTGGGTCAGCCCCCACAGAAGCTCCCCACTGCCAACCTCCATTATTTGAAGCTTCATCAAGATCAAGAAGCGTTGCACGGAAATATTCCTGCCCCCATCGCCAATCCACTCCAAGATTTTTAGTCAAAACAGAGGCCACAATCATTCGAGCACGGTTGTGCATCCAGCCCTCTTCAGCGAGCTGCATCATCGCAGCATCAACCACCGGATATCCTGTTTTTCCTTGTATCCAAGCCTCAAATCTCTTGTGTGCTTCGTGAGCTTCTACCCAGTCCACAGTTCCGCGGAATTTTTCCTGAAATTCCTGACTTATAAGTTTTGGATTGTGAATAAAAAGATATTTGTAGAATTCTCGCCAAATAAGCTCTGAGATATAGTGCATGGCACCTTGATTGAGAGAGGTACTAAATGGATTTTCAAACTTTGCATCAAAATGCTTTTGAATCTTGTCTTTCAATGTTCGCGTCGACACAAGACCCCACGCAAGAGCAAGTGACATTCTTGAGGTTTTATCTTTTTCAAGAGAGTCTCGGTCGTCTTTATAGCCAGACATTCCATTTTTGAGGTATGAGTCAAAATGTTTCAAAGCCCCCTCTTCAGAAATATACCAGTTCTCAAATTTCATGTTTCTATCAATCAATTCAGATATGTCATATTCTTTTTTACCGACCGTGAAAGTTTTGTTATCTGAAAAACATTTCATAATTTCTTTTTCTTTTGGTTCAACTATTTTTGAGAAAAGTTCTTGTATTTTCTGAGAAGAGACAAAAGAAACATTACTGAAAGATACTTTTGGAAAAGTTTTTACTTCTACAAATTCCTTCCAGACTGCTTTTTTGAAGGGGGTAAACACAGAATAATAGTTCCCGGCCCCTGTTTTTGTTTCTTTTGAAACTGTCAACATATCAGCAAAAAGCTTAATATCTATTCCAGCATGTTGTATTTTTTTAATCTGAGTATAAAAATCAGGATAGACATCTTCATTCACAAATACATGAATATCTGCTTTTTTTGAAAGTTTTAGAATACTTTCAGCTCCCTTTCCTCTCACAAGTGCAAAATGAGGAAATTCTGAAGAAAACTCTGGAAGATTTTTTGAAAGAAAGACCCTTGAAGGGTATCCAAATTGAAACTTTGGATCACCAGCACACATATAGTCTTCTAAAATAAAAAGTGGAAGAAGTAAGGCGTTTTCTTTTTTCGCAAAAGCAATCGCAGCAGTAAGTGCCGGATTATCTCGCAAACGAAAATCTCTTCGTGACCAATATACAGATATTTTTTCTTTCATATAGCTCCAGTATATCAAACAAAGGGCGCGGCGCTAGTCGTGTTTTTTGTTTCTTTTGAGCCATACAAACCACCCGATGAGAACAATCCAGAGACTTCCCCAAATCCACCAAGTTGTCCAAGAAATCCCGAAAGGTAGCGTCCAAGAAGACAAAGGGAAAAGAAAAGGAGTTGGAAAATATTCTGGAGCATGAAGTGGCATATCCATCACAATATGAAGAGCCCATCCAAGCATGGGGAGATGCCATTTTTTTGTAATAGCGCGAACAAGTAAAAATAATGCACCAAAAATAACCAAACTGTGAGTATATTGATACATATTCTGAGAAACCTGTAACATTTCAGGGTTTTCCCCCGCCCAAAAAGCAATTCCTTTAAAAATTGAATATACAACCGGAACAGTAAAAGGAACAAGATCTGCTATTGCCCCCCACAAAAAAGCATACCACCAACCTTGCCATCGAACTCTTGGTGTTTCTTTTTTTTGTTCAATTGTCTTTTGAAGAGCGACATTTGTTGCCCCGTGAAATATAAAATCCATAACGCACATACTATATCACAAGTGTTTTAAAAAATCTTTGCTACAATATAGCCATGGAAGAAAATCAAATTGTTACATGGGAAGCATATGACAAACAAGACAAAGAACGGAAAGTTGACTGGTTTTGGGCGTTGGGAATTATTGGAATAGCTGGATCTGTTTTGGCATTTATTTTTGATAATTTTCTCTTTGGAGTATTTATTCTTCTTGGTATTACTGTTTTGATTTTTACTGTCAGTCAGAAAAAAAGAAAAATTTTATACAAAATTGACCATCAAGGTATTCATATAGGGACGGAGTTTGTTCCCTACACAAAAATAGTAAGTTTCTATCTTGATGAAACAGGAGAATGGGGGAAAATTCTTCTTCACACAAAACATCCAATCTCTCCAATTATGGGTATATATTATGAAGATAAAAGTCTTGGGGATGATATCTATGAAATCTTTATGGAAAATGAAGTGAAAGAAGAGTATCTTGTCGAGCCAATCTCTCACCAGATTTTTGAAAAACTTGGTTTCTAAAAAGAAATATGATTAAATAAAAACCGTCTTACATGTAAGACGGTTTTTATTTGTTTTCGTAGTTCAATGGATAGAATATCCAAAGAATTATAAGGGCGGTACCGACTCGTCGGCGCCAAGGTGGTAAATAATAAAAATTTTAATACAAGCTTTCGTAGTTCAATGGATAGAACATCGGTTTGCGGTACCGACGATCCAGGTTCGATTCCTGGCGAGAGCACAAAAAATCCCCTTTCGGGGATTTTTTAATTTCTTCCTTTTTTAAGAACTTCAGCCCACCAAAGCAATTGTTCCATCATCGCATCATTTTGTTTCTCAGCGTGAGCAAACATCTCATCAGCATTCCCTTGTCCAAAATACACTGGAAAATACTGTTCTCCAGAAATATGTACAGCATTTCGAATTGGAGCCATTTGAAGTTCAATAGCATGAAGGCGAAGCTGTTCAATAGCCCGAGCTGCTCCGACACTTCCATATCCAACAAAGGAAACTGGTTTATTGTTCCATTCATGATACACCCAATCCATCGCATTTTTCAAAACAGCAGTTGGTCCATGATTGTATTCTGGAGCGATAATAACAAAAGCATCTCCCTCTTTAATTTTTGAGGTAAACCGAACCACTGATTCATGTGGATATGGATTCTGGTTATACAAAGGACTTACTGGTTGATCAAAAAATGGCATATCAAAATCTTTTAAATCAACAACTTCAGCTGAAATGTTTTGATGTTTTGCAAACTGTTTTAAAACCCAAGCAGCAACCTTATCAGCATATCTACCTTCTCGAGTACTTCCTACGATAATTTTTATATTCATATATTATTTTTTCTTTAACTCATTTTGTAAATCTGTTCCAAGCTTTCGAAGCTCAGCTTCATGCAAACCCATCTGAGATTTTCTATGATTCAAATCTTGGTCTGTTTTTGTTTTTTGTTGCTCAATATTGTGAATCTTTGATTCTTGAGTTTGAACTTTTTGTGTCGCATCTTGAAGCGCTTTTTCTGCTTTTTGAACCGCGCCAGTAAGTTCCTTCAAGGTGTTATTTTCTTTTTGAAGATTCTGCTCGGTTTGTTTTGCTTGTTGTTCCAACTTAAGAATTTCACTCTTTTCTTTTTTTAAATCATTTTCAAGATTTCTTATCTGTGATTGTATATCACTCATATTATGTGTATTAGTTTTTAATCCAAAATATCTTCAATGTCTTCCGCGCTTGCAAAACCACAAATCGATTTATAGTTTTCTTGATTGAAGATAAAAGGCACGCCACCACATTCATCGAGCGCAAGTTCATCAAACAAAGCCCTTTCATCTTCGCCTTCTTCCACATTAACTTTCAGGATTTCTGAATCATATTTTTCTTCGAGTTTTTTTAACTCTGGTTCCATCTCCTTACAAATCTGACAATCTTCAGTATAAAAATAAATAAGTGTTTCGATATTCATATGTTGTACATGATAGAAAAAAAATAAAAATAAGTAAAACAAAACACCTCTTACAAAAGAGGTGTTTTGATTGTCTTATGAAGCTTTAGAGATTCGTGACACAAACGCCTTTTTTCGAGACGCTGTATTTTGTTTAATCACTCCTCGCTTTGCGGCTTTATCAATTGCTTTGTAAGCATTTGAAATGAGCGCTTTTGCTTCAGACATTTTTTTCTCACGAGCGAGATCTTTGATCTCTTTAATAGCTTTTCGCATTGTCTTTCGAAGTCGATCATTGATGATTCGTTTTCGATCTGCAACACGGATAGCTTTTCGTGCACTTGCTGTATTTGCCATAATTATATTTGTTCGTTACTTATAGTTGCGACACTATGTATGATCTCCATCCGGAACGTAGACCATACCTTGCGAACAGTTGATATATTACTGAAATGAATAAGTGAAGTCAAGGAAGAAAAAAGAGCGAAGCTTTCGGCTTCGCTCTTTTTTATCCCAACTGTTTCAAAGCAAACTTAATCTTCTCATTTGTCGTTGTGAGATTTTCTGGAACCTGTTTCAAAACTTCACGAGCCTGCATGAGAGTATACCCAAGCGCTTGAAGAGCTGCGAGTGCATCACTGTCTCCAGACACATTTCTTGTATCACCTTCAATACCAAGTTTACCAACTTTGTCCCTTGTTTCGAGTACAACTTTTTCAGCTGTCTTTTTTCCAATTCCTGAAACGGAAACTAAGTAACTCGAATCACCCTGCATAATAGAACCAACAAGTGATTCAAGTGGTGCAACATCAAGAATCGAAAGTGCACTTCGCGGACCAATTCCTGAAACGGAAATCATAAGTTCAAAAAACTTTTTTGTGTCGTAACTTAAAAATCCAAACAATTCGAGTGACTGTTCTCTGACGTGTTGATAGGTATAAATTGTTGTCGGAATATCCCCCGGAAGCATTCCAGCCAAAGTTCCCGGCGAAAGGAAAATTTCATACCCAACTCCCCCAACATCTAGGGTAATAGATTTATCATTTACATCTGATATGAAACCTGTGAGTTTTGCGATCATGTCTTTAGTGTAACAAAAGCAAATCAAGAGGGGTAGTTGACATGACCCTAAAATAAAATACGATACAAGTATGCCAGAACTCCCAGAGGTACAAACAACAGTGAACGGACTGAATGAAACAGTGATTGGAAAAACAATTACTTTTCTTTGGAGTGACCTTCCCCAAAAAAACCATATCAAAAAATCTGAAATTAAAAATCTTTCTTTTTGGAATTCTTTTAAAAAGAAGGTACTTGGAGCGACCATCAAGGAAGTGAGGAGACGTGGTAAAAATATTCTGATCACTCTCGACAATGGTTTCACTCTTTTGATCCACATGAAAATGACCGGACACATTATGGTGGGAAACTATCGAAAGGCCACCCCTCGCGACGGAAAAGAAGAGCACAGTTGGTCTTGGTGGGGTGATACAACTGCTCTTCAAGATCCGTTCAATCGATTCATTCATTTTGTGATGAAGTTTAGTGATGGCACATCTTTTGCTTTTTGCGACGCAAGAAAATTTGGAACTGTTACCCTATACACAAATGAAGAAATCAAAAACTCAAAACATCTCAAAGATCTTGGTCCAGACGCGCTTGATAATGATATTGATCTTCGTACCTTCAAAGCACAAATCATGAAACGGAAAAATACCCCCATCAAAACTGTTTTGTTGGATCAAACCCTCATCACCGGAATTGGAAATATCTACTCTGACGAAATGCTTTTTCTTGCAGATATACATCCACTTCGAACCCCTCTTTCACTTTCCGAAACTGAATGGAAAAAACTTTGGAAGAGCATGAAACCAGTTTTAGAAAAAGGTCTTAGGTTTGGCGGAGACTCAACAAGTGACTACAGAAATGTATATGGTGAACATGGAAATTTTCATCATGCACACAACGCGTATAGAAAGACTGGAAAAAAATGCACCAAGAAAAATTGCAATGGAGTGATCAAACGCATCGTGGTTAATGCTCGATCAGCACACTTTTGTGAAACTCACCAAAAATAATTTTCAAGGTATAATGAACATATGAATTTTGAAGAAATGTCATTAGGAGAAATCGTGTTTGGTGGACTCATCATTCTTTTCGCAATGTGGCTTTTCACTGGTGGGCCACAAAGGGTGGAAAATAAATACAACCCCTACATTGAACCACTCGTAGATCCGCTTGGCGATGGAACTGTGTATGGTGAAGGAGGAAAATTACAAACAGAAGTTGAGAATGTTTTACAAGAAGGAATCTATACAGGATGGTCACTTAACAACAAAACAGATTTTTCTTTTCTCACTCCTCCATCGTGGACGAGTATCACTAAGGGAACTTTTGGTGAAACAGAGTACGGGGAAATCAAAAACGACTCAATCACTCTCGACTACCAATACGGAAGAGAGATCAATAAATTAGAATTTGAAAATGACCCAAACTATCTTATTGAATACGGATCAGTCAATGGTGAGTGGGCACGATTTGTAAAACCAAAAAATAATAGCGGTGATATCACTGGGGCATATATCAAAAAAAATTGGAGAAAAGGAATCACAATTTACACTGGTCAAAACCTAACACCAGAGGAAGAAAAACAAGTATTTGAAATCATCAACACAGTACGAATTTAAAAAAACAAAAAATCCGCTTAAGCGGATTTTTTGTTTTGTGATAATTCATACATCGCAATCGCACCAGCGATTGAAACATTAAAAGATTCTTTTGAACCAAACATTGGAATCTCAAGAATCACATCGCAGTAATTTAAAAGTTCTTGTGACATACCAGCAACTTCAGTACCAAGAACGAGAGCAAGATTTTTTTCTGAAACAAAGGTATTCAAATTTTGAGAACGTTCACTTTGCTCAAGAGCAAGAATCTGAAACCCTTCTTTTTTTGAAAATAAAATTGCTTGCTCAGTTGTTTCAAAATATTTCCAAGAAATTGTTTTTTCTGCACCAAGAGAAACTTTTTTAAAATCACCCCTCTCTCTTCCAAATCTATCAATCGGAGTAGGTGTTGTTCCACATAAAAATATTTCTGAAACTCCAAATCCGTCAGCGGTTCGAAACAGTGACCCAACATTGTGAACCGATCGAATATTATCCAAAATAAGAATTATTTTTTTCATGACACCATACTACTTACAAAGTCCGTATGAGACAAGTTCAGCATATGCTTTTTTGTTTTGAGAAACTGTCTTACAAATTTCTGGATCAGCTTCAAGGTATAAATATGATTTCACCGCTGTTGTTTTTCCAAGATTGAAAAACTTCACAATCCCCTCTTTTGAAACAAGAGAAATGTTTTTTGTTGATGAATACAAACCTCGGAGAATCATATTTGATGGGAAAAATTGTTCAATTCGAAGTGCTGTTTGTTTTGTATCAAGAACTTTTGTATTAACAATATAATTGTATGGTTTTTGAAGTCCTGGAATTTTTGTTGGTTTTACAAAATTACCTTGAGAACTGTATGTAATATTTTCTGGCCCACTTGTCTCATCTGGATTTGAAGCTGATGGAGAAATAGGAAGTCCACACTCTTGCCCAACAGCTGATATCAGAATCATAAGGTCTTGAACTGTAATAATTTCATCATTATCCAAATCAAACTGACAAGTCTCGAGGTTTGAACAAAACTGACCAAAGAACGGCATAAATGCTTCAATGTCCATTTCATCAACAATTCCATCTTGATTCAAATCTTCCGAAAATTCTGTACAAGCAATAAGACACTCATATTCTATCCAAAAGTTTGATCCTGAGAATGATGTAGCAGATATAACACTCCCCCCTTGTAGTGAAAACAACTCAAGAATATCCGCATCTGTATACTCAACATCTGTTGGTGCTTTCACGTTAAGAATTCCTGGTGCTGGACTGTAAAGATAAAAAGAATCTTCATCAACATTTTCAGGGTACTGATTTCCAATTACCTCAATATCAAGTGACCCTCCTTCATGAAGTACATATTCACCATCTAAATTACTATAGTAGAAATCACCTTCTCCTTGGAAAGTAATACCGCAAGTGAAAGGAGTTGAATTGATTAAAATATCATCCAAGAAAACAAAAGCATTCGGCTTAAGATTGACCCATGGCTGAACTAACCAGTCTTCATTCAATCCAATAGGCATAAAATAAATATACTTAATATCGGGATTTAAAATAGAAATTTGAGCAACATAATCTTGGTAATCTATTGAATCAATTAAAACTTGTGTGTAATGATCAAACTGACTAAGTACACAATCTTCAAACATATCTAAACGAGTAAAAGAATGTGAACTTTGAGGTAGATCCGTATCATACATAGCACAACCATCTAGAAGAAAGGCGTTTGATTTTTGAATAACAGAATCACTAAAACCTATATATAGCATAATTGGCCTCAAACCAGGCTGAACACGACTTTTAAAATTAATGTCATAGTATCCAGGTTCAATATTTATTAATTGAACAGCACCTTGATATTCACTACTATTAAACATTGGATAATCTGGGTTACCATCATACACATGTCTTACATAAAAAAGTCTCAAAACATTACTTTCTATTAGTGGATCAAACAAAACTTGAGAGAAAGATAATCCTTCAAAAAAACAAACTTCCTTTTCAGAAGAACCAACAAGAGTACTTAAACTAAAACTGGGACCAGTAACCCCTATTAAAAACTGTTCAAAATTTCCATTTTGAATAATTTTTGTTGGATCTGAAATACATTCTTCATATATATTTTCTCCCGGTACCTGAGCAAGAAATTTTGAAGAATCGAGTGATGAAGGGAAATTTTGCTGAAAAATAACAAGACCAAAAATGGCAACAACTCCTCCTGTAATAAATAATAGTTTTTCTTTTAATGCTTTGTTCATACCTTTATATGGTATCACGATTTTTAAAATATTGACCTCAAAAGCTAAGTATGATAATTTATTGATATCCGCATGCAATGCGGTTTTCAATTGAATACCCCTTCGTAGCTCAGTCGGTAGAGCAGCTCCCTTTTAAGGAGACGGTCGTAGGTTCGATTCCTACCGAAGGGACCAAAAAGAAAAGTATCAGACTTTTGTCTGGTGCTTTTCTTTTTCTCTTTAGAAATCGAACCTTTGGTTCCAATTTTTAAGGAGCTTTGCGACTATAAAAATTGTGAATCTCGACCTTAAGGAAGAGGCGTTCCTACCGAAGGGACTAAAACAAAAAATCTAGATTATTTCTAGGATTTTTTGTTTTAATAAAACCTCCCTCTTGAGTGCTATACTAACCACAGTGAAATTTCTCAATACAATTATTCTAAATGTAGGCTATATCTTATTCATTAGTATTTGTTTTTTTGTTCCCTTGGGACACTTGAACAGATTTGAGGTCATTACTCCTGGAGATTCCATTTTTGAAATAGAACCTAAAATTAAAGACATTACTCCTTTTGAGTCTTTTCCTGTAAGAATATTAATCAAAAGTATTCAAGTAGATGCTTCAATTCAAGCTGTTGGAACACTCGATGGTGTAATGGCTGTACCAAATTCAAAAGAATATGTTGGTTGGTATAAATTTGGTACACATCCAGGTGAAATAGGAAGCTCGGTACTTGCAGGACACGTCAATTGGAAAAATGGTGAAAATGCAGTATTTTCAAATCTAAAAAAAATAAACATCGGAGATACTATTAGTATTTTTGATAATTTTGGAAAAGAAACCATATTTATTGTTGAAAAAATAGAAAACTACCCTGTCGAAACAGACACGACTGAAATATTTATCTCTCATGAGAACATATCAAAACTTAACCTTATTACATGCTATGGGGAATGGAACCCAGAAAAAAACACTCATGATTTGAGGCTTGTTGTTTTTGCTCGTAAAATATAAATAAAAAACTTCTCTTACATGAGAAGTTTTTTATTTATATTTTATTCATTTCCAGAAAATCCTGTCTTTGGAAAATCTGGAGATTCTTCAACAGCTTGATCCCCAGGATTAAGTGGGACAATCAGAGGATCTGTACCAGAAGATACATTTTCTGAAAACAAAGCATCATCTTCTTGTGCTTGATCAACAACCTGTTGATCGACAGCATCTTGAGCGGATTTATCAGAGCGAACAATCCATATCACAAAGAAAAAAACAAGAACAGTAACAGCGATCATGAGAGCAGATTTAGTATTCATATTTTGATTAGTTACCTATTAACATTCTAATTATATACCCCTTAACTACAAATAGATAGGAAAAATACAGCAAACAAAAAAACCGTGACGAATCACGGTTTTTTATCTGAAAGAACTTTCTCTACACAGTGAGAGGTTCTGGAATGCAGATACCTGAAATGAATAGAGCAAAGAAAAAGATTAGAAAACAAAGGAAAAAGATAAGTATAGGCGAAGCCGGTACAAACATAATTGCGGATACAATACCGACCACGCCAGTAATCAAACCAAGGATGTTTTGAGTCTTTGAAATCTCTCTTCGGCTATCATTAAACTGCATAAGCAAGAAGCCAAAAACCGCAACAATTCCAAAAAGTACCGCCAGTAAGTTTTGAGTATCATTAGGAGACATTTGGGTAACAAACTGACAATAGCCAAGTATTCCAAAAACTCCAAGTACTCCAATGACTGCAATTACAAATCCTGTTTTCATATATTTTGTTTTTAAAGGGTTATTTGTAAATATTATATAACATATATTAGCAATCTGTCAATATTTAAAACCAGAACAGTCTTGACAAGATATATAAATTATGCATAATATAATCCAAATCAAAACCCAATTTAGTTCATGGAAAAAAAAGAAAAAAACGATTCCCTTCTTCGAAAGTATCGTAAAAAAGAATTTGAAACCTTGGAAGCTTTTTGCAAAGAGTTTAAAAAACAAACTGGTGAAAGATTAACCCTGGGGACCATGTCTGCTTACGAAAGAGGCTTACGCATTTCATCTCGTCGATTTGATTTGCTTTCAGAGGTACTGAAACTCTCTGACTACAAAAAAAGAAAGGTAAAAAAAACCATGTGGGAAGAAGAACTCAAATACAGACAACCCCACAAAGAGTATGAAATGCGAAAAGTTCGCAAAAAACGAAAACCAAAAGAAGAGACAACTACTGTTGCAATCCAACCGATTGAAAGGAAACGTGTAGCAAACTCTGTTCCCGGAATTCGAAAGGAAAAAGGAAACAAAAATTTGATCAAACAAGTGAAAATCGATATTGCAAAACGTCAAAAACAAATCGCAAAATCAAACGAAGAGATCAAAAAATTGCAGACTAGTATTGCGAGTCACAACAAACAAATCGCAATATTGAGCAATGAAATCGAAACTTACGAGGAGGTTATAAAAATACTTTCTTAAAGTTCTATCTACAAAAAACCGTAGCAATTGCTACGGTTTTTTTATTAACTCAATATAAATATGAAAATACTAATCATAAGCATAAGAAGTGAAGGAATTGCTCGTTTGAAAGAATCTCGAACCTTAATATGCATAAGCACAGCACCAACCATCATTAAAGTAAGTACGAGCGATGCCGGACCAACAAAGTATGGGTACCAAATCCCAAGAATTAAAGCAGTTGCTGACAAAACTTTGATTGTTCCCACAATATACATAAACCAAACAGGTAAACCATACGCAAGAAATTCTTTTTTCAGATTCCCAGCTCCCTTTCCTCGATATGGAGTTGAATGCCCCGCGCGAACAAACCACACATTATAAATAGTAAGCGCAGCAATAATTTGCAAAAGAATGAGTAACATAGATAGATATTTAATATTAATAATATTTTTATTATACCGTGAAAAAAGTAAGCAGAAATAACTTGACAAATTAATTTTATGTGTGATATAATTTTTGTAAATTTAAAACCCTTACAATCATGGATATTTCACACATTCTTATGACACTTTTGTATTGGATTTTTGTTGTTTCCCTTTTGGTATTTTTCACAGGTTTTGCTGTTACACTATCTCATGCAAAACAAATTCAAAGATGGAAAAAACCGATCTGGGGTATAAACGCCACAATTGCAGTATTTAGCTTGTTTCCCGGGCTTCCAGTGTTTTGGATTCTCAATCAAATGATTGAAATTCCAGCCGGACCGTGGAATATTTTCATCGCAATCATTCTTGGTGTAATTGTAAAAAACTACATTCTCGAAATATTGCAAAAATATCGAAATGCTGAACTGACCACGTTTTCTCTTAAGTACTTTGGTTAATGTTTATTGTTCCAAAGAGCCATCAAAACCATCTTCTTCGGAAGGTGGTTTTTTTATTGACTTTTTTAAAAAATTCAGTATAGTAAAAATAAAAAATTTCTATGAGAAAACAAAGATTTAATATTATCCCAGTATTTTGCAATGAAACAAATCGGCACGGGTTTAAGTTTGTAGACACCGAACAAGAATTGGGTGAAACAAACATTTTTTTTACAATGCAAGAGTCTTCAACAATTTTCCGAGAATTTATTCCGAAAATGAAAAAATTCAATTATTCAATAGAAAGAGCCCTTGAGATAACAAGAGAGTTTAATAAAATTCTTATCGATCAGATTATCAAACTCCCAATTCCCCCAGTTTCTTATGCAAATAAAGACGACGAACAAATTTTAAAAGATGCGAAGTCTTATTTTGAGTCCCTCATCTTTAGCAAGCAATCATACGAAGCCATACAGGAATGGACTAAAAAAACATTATGTAAAGAAATTTTTGTTTTTACACCATCTGATTTTTCATCCGCTAAAAATCCCTGGGTAATTATTCTAATCCCTCCCCAAAAACAACTTTCCAGTGAAGAAATGACGAACATTTTCAAAAAACTTGAAAGCAAACAACAAGCTCGTGAGCTTTTGGAAAAAGAACTCAAGGAAGAAGCGATAAACAAAGAAGACTATATACTCACTTTGAGTAAGATAAACAATTTAGAAAATCTTCCTGAACAAACCCATCAAGAAAAAATGGATAGTATTTCAAAACAAAACTAAAAACACCCCCGCACTTCGTGCGGGGGCTTTTTCATTGTTTCAGAAACTCTCGAAGATTCTTGTTCAAATACTCCCAAGGAGTTTCCACATACTCAAAAGAAAGAAGGTGTGGCATAAACTTGAGGATGCTTTTCTTCAAGTTTTCTTTTTCATTCTTGGGAAGGAATTCATCGTTATCATCAAGCCATTCAAAAACCAAAGTCATGTCGTGAATACAAGTATTATATTCCTCTTGAACATTATCACTTTGCTTTGCTAACGGCTGAATCTCGGAAATTTCAATATCCAAAAGTTCAACAAACTTTGCACAAATAATGAAAAGTTTGAAAAACTGTTCTTCACCCTCCAAAGAAAAGAGAATCATTGAAAGTTTTGTTTTAAAATCATCTTCAAGATAATACAAATCCTTACATTCACACATAAGCGAGAAGGTATGTTTGAGCTTAAACTCCAAACGACCTTTTTCTGTGAGGGATCGGAGTTTTGGATATTTCACTGAATCAAAAACCCATTTTTTGTTTACCAAAGCAATCGCTTCTTCGATTGTCTTAATAGTTTGTTTTTCTCCTGTCATGTTCTGTTGTTTTGCTTGATTATACATACCAAAATTCAAAACACAACATACTCTCCTCGAAAAGCTATATAATATATACATATGGAAAAACTTAATCCCATTGAAACAAAAATTAAAGAACAAGGAGATATTATCCGAGACAAAACATTACAAGCACTTATAAATGATTTGAAAGAGAATATTCTCACTCTTGAGGTAGTGGAAAAAGACGAAGAACTTTTTGAAATTATTTCTGAACTCATAGAACTCACACAACAAAAACAAGATATCCGGAGTGCGCTTGCAAGTATGCCAGAGGTGGTAGAAGAAAGAACCAAAGATGTTCAATCAAGAATCATAGAACTTACGGATGAAATCCAAAAAAAACATCCTGGTATTGTGAAATATATCGAACAAAGAAATCTTCAATTTCGAGACTATTTTGTAAGTCAAAACTAAAACAAACCCCCGCCTTACGGCGGGGGTTTGTTTCATCAATACAAAATCATCGAACCAGCTGTGACACGAACAAAGCAAGGGATCCCCACCAACCCACAAATGACACCAAGAAACTTATGGTGATTTTTCTCTGCCAAGATTTTGGAAGAAGATTTTTTTGTTCTCCCCTTTTTTCTCTCGCAAGTAAAAACGGACTCACCCAAAAACTTAAGAAACATCCGTTCACAACAAGAACACCCACCAAAAGCATATGAAGCAAAGAAGACGGGCTGCTTTCTTTGTAAAAAGACATAAGTCCAAACGAAACTAGCAATATCCCAATCCAAATCAATGGTTTTGTTATCTTGTGTGTTCTGGTGGTTGCCTCTGTCCAGTATGGTGACTTGCGACCAAGAAAACCGTGCAGGTCGATCACGGTCACCGCACCGAGTCCTATCACAAAACCAGCTATGGTTATAAAAATTGAAAAAAATTCATTCATAGTTTTCTATCTCACACTTATGCATTAAGAATCGTGATAGTGATTTGTAATATGGTAGCAAACAAAACCCAAAGAAGGTATGGAGTATTGATCCAAGAAACCCAACTCGCGTATGGGAAAATTGCAACCAAAGCCCAGATGAGTGTTCCCAAAACCAAAAGAATATCGATTGAAGCAAAAAGATTATTTTTCAAAACAAATTGAAAATAGGTAAAAGAAAAATTAAAAATGAGATTCAAAACAAAAGGCACAGCAACCACAAATGGTATTTCTTTTGTGTAGACTTTGTAAAAAACAAATCCATAGGAAACAAAAATAATAGCGTACAAAAAAGTCCACACTGGACCAAAGATCCATGAAGGCGGTGCCCATGTTGGCTTTACGAGAGTCTGATACCAGTTAAAAGAATTCATATATACATTGTAGCATCTTAAACAAACAAACCCCCGCACTTCGTGCGGGGGTTTGTTTCCCCTACTCAAAACACACTGAGTTTGTACAATATCTCAAACCTGTTTGTGTGGGACCATCTGGAAACACATGACCCAAATGTGAAGAACACTTCGCGCAGACAATCTCCACCCGATGCATTCCATGTGAATCATCTGAAACCTCAACAATGGCATTTGGAAGAGCTTGGTCAAAACTCGGCCAGCCTGTACCGGACTCAAACTTTGCATCTTTGCTAAACAAAGCATTCCCACACGCCTTGCAATGAAAATTTCCATCAGGACCTGGTTCTATCGAACGTCCAGAAAAAGGCGCTTCTGTTCCCTTTTCTCGAAGCACTCTGTACTCTTCTTCACTCAGTTTTTGTTTGTATGGATCGTTTTGCATATTTGTTATTTTTTCTGAAACACAAACAAATGTTCGTGCATGATAAGTAAAAAGTTCGCTTCTTTTGATTTGTTTACCCAAAAACCCGTTGCCTTACAATTAAACTGTCTTTTGATAATATCTTCTTTCAAAACAAAACCGGCATCCAAAAACTTTTGCATTACTTTATATGCAAGAGGAATATACATTTTGTTTCGTCTTGTGTCTCCAATCAAAATCGCACAATATTTTTCTGGTTTCAAAAGTCTAAAAAGTTCTTTCGCCACAACCTCCATTTCACCACAAAACTTTTCAATATCATGAATTCCTGACAAATCTTCTTTGATTTTACCATCACTGTATTTGATAATATCTGCATATGGTGGATGGGTAAGGATAAAATCAACACTTTCATCTTTTGCTTTTCCTAAATCCCTCGCGTCTCTTTTTTCTACTTTCTGCCACGCCTTGTTATCAACCTTAAATTTCAAAGACTCTTTTGTTCTTTCCAGAGCAATATCATTTACATCAGAACAAATAATATTTCTGTTTAAAATCTTTGCTTCAATAGCAGTCGTTCCTCCTCCAATCATTGGATCAAGCAAAATATCTCCTTCTTGTGAATATCGTAAGATAAGATTCCGCACAACCTCTGGAGCCCAATTCCCTCGCCAATCAGACTTGTGTGTTGCCCAATTTCCCCGACGAGGAAAAGCCCAAACAGAAGTACACTCCATTTCAAATTCATCTGGTCCGAGTTTTAGTTCTTTGTTAGGCATTTTATTCCTCATCTAATTCAAAAGAACTTTTTAAAAAAATTATGAAAAATTTAGTCAAACAATTCTCTAAATTTCTTATTTTATTAATAAAAAAATTAAGGAAACTAAACTCCTTACGTATTAGGAGAGAAAGAAAAAAGCCACCAATAAACAAAGCGGAGGTCGTTATAGAAATTACCTCTAAAAACTTGCCCAGACTTAAATGTTTAAGGTAATAATAGATTACACAGAAGGAAAATACAAAAATTACTATTATAATAAGATTAGCTATAAATTTCGCTATTTTTTTTGATTTTAATTCAATATTATTATTTATTTTTTTTATTTTTTGAATATAAGATTCACTCAATTTTTGACTTTCATTTAATCTATTATTTTTTTCTGTTGATTCTTCTTTTATCTTATCAAGATTATTCAATATCTCGTCAATACCACTTTCTTCTTTATTTCTAAGAATATTTTCTGTCTCGTTGTGACTAATAATCTTTTCTATATCATCCTCTGAAATATCACCTGATTTAATTTTTTCTTTTAAGGTACTTATAAAACTATTCCATGTTTTTTTAGTTATAAAGGATTCTTTTGTGTAGAATGAGAAGAAGTTACTCAAAAAAACATTATCACTATTTGATTCACCCCTTAACCAAAACAAACTTACCATATCTCCTCTTAAAATAACCTCTGGAGTTGTTATAGATTTTTTATGTTCATGTTCTTCAAAATCATACAAAGAAAGTGATTTATCAGCAGTCATAAAAACTGCTTTTGATTTTTCTAAAGAATATTTTTTACCACCTCGAATTTTATAAATACCTAATATTGCTGATATGTCATTTTTAAGTGTTTCAATAAAACTATCTTTTTTGTACGTTCCTAATTTAGAAATTTTTTCTTCTTCATTAAAAGTTAATTCTTCAACAGAAAAAGAGTAATCTATACTTATATTGTATTTTTCTAGCTCTAATTCTATCTCTTCTATAAAAGAAATAATTTTCTCTTTAGAAAAACCCTTTCTCTTTAAATGAAAATATATTGAATCGACAGGTATTTTTGAAGAATAGAAATTATATTCTTTTATATAACCCTCTAATTTATGAACTATTTCATCTTTTGTAAAAGAAAAAACTTTTAAATCACAACCTGATTGTTTTATCATATCGATCGCCTCTTTTGTTGCTTTATTATGAATTTCTTCATGAAAGCCCAGAAGACTGAATATTATATTCGTATCTAAATAAATAGTCAGATTTTTAATCCTTCCTTTATTTTCATACTCTTTTTTCAAAAGAGTATTGGATATAATCTTTCCATACAAAACACTTTTTAACCTTTCAAAGTTTTCAGGATCACTATCCCGACATTTCAAGAAAAAATGATAAACAAAGTTACTATTTCTATCTTTATTTGTAGCATCTCTTTCATTTAAAAAAATATATGAAAATCCAATTTCTATAAAATTATCAAAAGCAGTACTTATTGCATCATTAGATAAATCAATATTTTCTTTTTCATAAATATATTTTCTGAGATCAGAAATTAAAGCATTTTTTTCACGAAGAGCAGTATTATAATGTTCTTCAATATAAACTATTTTATCTTTACCACTTGTAGTTAAACACACTGAATTAAAACTTTCGTAAGACACTAGATTGTCTCGTTTTAATCTTTTTAGTATGGTCTGCAAAACATCCAAAGGAATATCGATAGATAAGGAACTTTTAAATTTATCTTTTATTTCAGAAATACTTTTACTTGTTTCTGTGTTATCTCTAAAAGAAAATAAGACTAGATTTGCAAAAACACCTAAAATATCGTGCCCAGAATCATAGAAACTTTTGATTGCTGAATATGTTGTTGCGATATTTGTTACCATAACATTCTAATTAGAAGGGATTGGTAAACCCAACTTTTGAAGTGGTAAATACTTAAAATAATACTGACAACCTACAGAAATAATATAATCAAGAACATCTTTATATTCTGGTTTTTTAAACCAATCGCTCAGGATGTAAATGTACTCAACTTCAATATTCAAAGGTGCCATAAGTTTGGCATATTGTTTTCGCTTAAAATCACAAGTTTGAAGTTTTTCATCTACAGATCCTGCGACTTTTTGAAATTTAACCTCAATAACAAAAAGTGTATTATTTATAATCACATAAATCGCTTCGTCTGGGAGAAGCTTCTTTGAAATTATTTTTTTATAATCAACACCTTGAGTCTCAAGATATTTATAAAGAGCGTGCTTTTTTACACTTCTTGCAACTTCTTCATCTTGATAGTAAATAATATTACTCTTTACTTTATATCCCTTCTTTGATTTTAGAAGTTCTATAATATCAGTCTCTTTTTCAAAATTGAGCCCTGTAATTGTGTTTCCACCTCCTTTTCCTCCTATTTTCATATTGTTTTTAATAATTAGTTACTAATACCTCTGTAATTTTTCCACGACCTGTTGCTTTTGAGTTTATCGCCCTTCCCGCCTGCACTTTATGTATTTTCACTCCTTTAACCTCAGAATATATTTTGTTTATAAAAGGAACATCAGAATTTGAAAGCATAACAAAACAACCTCTCTTGTGGAGTTCTTGAAAAGTATCTCGAAGCTCTATTTGTTCTTTGTCGAGAAAAGCATCTTTTGTATAAGCTGTAAAAGAAGCAGTTTTACTCACTGGATAATATGGCGGATCAAAATATACAAAGTCTCCTTTCTTTGCTTTCTTTAATACTTCTTTATAGTCTTGATGTTTAATTTCAACTTTTTGTAAAGCTTGTGATACTCGACGAAGATTTGATTCATCGCAGATGAGAGGGTTTGAATATTTTCCAAACGGAACATTAAATTCCCCTTTACTGTTTACTCGATACATTCCATTGAAAGCTGTTCGATTGAGGAAAATAAATCGTGAAGCAACTTCAAGATCAGAGAGTTTTTCTGGATTTTTTGCGCGGATTTTCAAGAAATATTCTTTGTCGTCTTTTTTGTGTTGCTTGAGAGATTTAATCAGAGATTCAACATCGGTTTTAATAACATTGTAAGTAGTCACAAGTTCTTTGTTCATATCAGAAAGAACTGCTTTTTGTGGGAGAAGATCAAAGAAAACAGCGCCGCCACCAACAAATGGCTCGAAGTATGTATTTTTTGAAGGATTAAAACCATTTGGAGGGTATAAGTCCATTGATCGAAATTGTTCGAGAAGCTGTCTTTTTCCACCAACCCATTTCACAAAAGGTTTTGGTTTGTTGGCAATAATACTTCTTACACTTTCAAGAAGATTTTTCTCATCAACAAAAGGAGCTATTGTTTCAGCGTAAATAGCATTCACATGAAAGTGATTTTGAATAAAGCCCACAATCTGCTTTGTTGTCATGTCTATATTGTACCCAAAAACACCTAGCTTGGGAAATTGTGAGGGAAAAGAAAATCCGCTTTGATATGAGGCGGATTTTCTTTTTAATTATACTTATTGACTTTTAATATTTTATATTGTATAAATTATAAAAATAAACCCTAGTCCTATGAATCTAAAAGAATACAGTGTTAGCATTGAAAACAAAACAATTGTGCTCATAAACACAAAAACAGCATCTGAAGGCGGTCGATTTGAAACAAAAACTGAAGCTTTTAAACAGCTTATGGAAATGCTAATGGAAAATCACATTAGCACAAAACACGCCCTTGATCTTTTTGAGGAGGTTCTGAAATCAAACGTTCCTTTTGAGAAGACTGATTTTACACTTCACCCACATAAGATTTTTAAATCTCAGTTAGGCAGTGTAGCAGATGCTGCTGTAAAGTACAGAATCCTAGAGGAACTTTGTATCATGGAAAGCGTTACCGAACCTTGCTTAAAAATTTGCCAAAATTGCAAAGACCATGGAACCATTTATATTCCAAATATAAAAACAGGTCCTGTATATAGCAAGTTTGAAGGTTTTGCATATCTAGAAATACTGTATAAAGAAAACATTATCAACCTTATTGATAAGGAACGTTTAATGAAAGAGCTTGAGGAATCAAATATTCCTTATCAAAGTGAAGAAACACTCACTGAAAACAACTAATTAAAAAGCCTGTCTGAGAGACAGGCTTTTTCTTTTGGATTTTTATAAATTAAAAAAGGCGACAGTACGTTTGCTGTCGCCCTCTACATCATGTCGGGCAAATTACCAGACAATATTCCTTACACAAAAATACTACTACAAACCGACTAATTTGCAAACAAAAAAAACCGACAACACGTTTGTTGTCGGTTGGCACCATATCCTGTTTGAAACCACTGTTTAAAGATATGGGGGTTATGGCCATTTTGTATAATACTTTCTCAAAATAATTTTGCAAGAAATAAAAAAACCAGTGAGCTCGTTATACTCACTGGCAAGTTGCACACCTTCTCATAACCCGTTTTATTAATCAAAGGTGCGAGGGAAAATCTATTCTTCTGAATTGTTGTCAGAAACTATCTTTTTTAAAGATCTGGAACAGATAAAGAAAAATACAGAAACAAAAACAACAACAAAGACAAGAAATCCTTCAAGAATCCATTCGTTAATGATGGAGATTTGGTTCATGAGATTTTGGTTTTGGTTCAGTAAAACAATATCACAATTATATAAAAATACAACTCATGTAAAACATAAAAAGAAACGGCGACCCAAAAGGATCGCCAGACGTTGAAAGAAAGAACAATATATATGAAATCATGATACCGAAGAGAGAGGAAGAAAGGAGCAAGGATGAAGGAAAGAGAATGTGAAGAAGAAGGAAAATGAAAGGAAAAGGCGGGAAATGTGAGAAGAAAAGAGATGAAAGTGGGAGAAAGGAAAATCGGTATATGTATAATGTATATATATGATGTTGAAAAAGATCTAGGAAGAAAAGAAGAACATGTGAAGTGAAACAATGTTTGGAATGCTGAATTGTAATAATTCAGACTTGTGACAATTTCGGAAAGTGTCGTGAGGGGAATGAAATGAAACCAATCCCGTCCTCAAGCTATTTAAGTCTATCAAAAGTGCGTGTGATAGACAGGGATAACATTCCTGATGAAACACTTGTTATGTTTTTTGTTTTCTGTGAACTTTTCTTGACCATACTGTAGCAAAAACAAAGACATAAAGTCAATACTTTTTGATATTTATTTTTATATAAATTGAAATAAATATTATATATTAATACTTTATGATAAAAATGTCATAAATATTTGTCATTTTTTATATACAAGATATACTGGAGATATGATACAAATCAACCAAGAAATCTATCAAAAACTCAAAGCTGTTGGCTTTGGAACTGCGGAGCAACAGGTTATTTTTCATTTGTTTGAACATGGCGGAAGTACCATTGCCGATATTGCAAAATTTGTGAAACTTCCCCGCGCAACAGTACACCTTGCAGTTGAAACACTTTTGAAGCAAGAAATCATTCAAACAAGCTATTCAGGAAAAAGAAGGGTTATTTATATTGAAAAACCAGAAAAAATAAGGAAAATTATTGAAAATCAACAAAAAGAGGTTCATAAAAAAGAAGAAATTCTTGAATCCGTACTTCCCGACCTTCGAACCCTCTTTACCCTTCGCGGAGAAGGAGAAAAAATTGATATTGAACGATTTGAAGGAGAAAGCGGCTTTGTTGAAACCTTTTGGAGATCGCTCGACCAAGAAAAAGGTGGTGAAATTCTTCGAATTGCAGGAGATACCGAAACCTTTACCGTCGGAAGACAGAGTTTGAAAGAATATGGTGTGAAAAGAAGAAAAAAGAAGATTTTTGCACGGCATATCATCACAGAAAGCCCTCTTGCAGATGACGAACTCAAAGAAGCGCCTTTAAAACAAAGAGATGTACGAGTTATCTCAAAAAATCTCATCGATCCAAAAGTTCATGTAGCGATTTGGAAAAACCACGTTAGTTTCACAGTCTGGGACAAAAATCTCCACACTATCATCATTACCAATCCATCAATCTACACCTTTATGAAGTCTGTTTTTGAGGTGCTTTGGATACAAGGAAGAGGAAAATAAAAAAAACCGGCAACATTTCTGTTGCCGGCACTAAACCTAACTGATAGAAAGGGTATCAATTTCTGTAACATATTCCCTTTCATGTAAAAAATAGCTTATTTTCTGTCTTTTGTAAAGCAAGTCCTGACGAAAACAATCTTTTTTGTTATACTGGCTGTACATATATTACAAATAATACAAGTATAGAAAATATGAATAAAAAAATAGGAATTGCTTTTGGAATTCTCATTGCGGGGGTTATCATTCTTGCAATTGCAGGAGTTTTCAAAAGTGACGAACAAAAAGCACTTGAAGCAGATATTATTGGATTTGCAGAGTGCCTTAAAGAAGAAGGAGCTAAGTTTTATGGAGCTTTTTGGTGCCCACACTGCCAAAATCAAAAGAGAATCTTTGGTAAAAAGGCATCGGATTCCCTTCCATACGTAGAATGTTCAACTCCGGATGGAGAAAATCAAACAGAAGTATGTAAGGAGGCTGGAATTGAAAGCTACCCAACATGGGAATTTGCTGATGGAACACGAAAGTCTGGAGAACAAAGTATCCAAGAGCTTTCAAGACAAACAAGTTGTCCAATCACTCCAGCAATGGCCGAATTTTACAAGGTAGAAGAAACAGCAGCTGTTCTTGAAGGGCTTAATGTAGAAGTTCAAGAAACAAATTCAAGTATTGAAGGTCTCAATATTGAAATTCAGGAACCGGCTCAATAATCATGAATCCACAAACATTAAATATTATTTTTGCTGTAGGAACTATTGCTTTTCAAGTGATTTCCGTCCTGCTCTTGGTTCTTCTTTTCATGAAACAAGAAAGCAAATGCAAGACATGGATCCAGAAAAACGCTTTATATTTAGCATTTTTTGCATCTTTTGCAGCAATGGCGGGAAGTTTGATCTACTCTGAAGTGGTTAAATTTCCACCATGTGCACTATGCTGGTACCAAAGAATTCTTATGTATCCACAGGTTTTCATAACTCTTGTGGCCCTCACAAAGAAATTTGGAGTAGAAGTTTGGTATTACCTTCGAACACTCAGTATTTTGGGATCAATCATCGCACTCTATCACTTCATTATTAAAATGACAGGATTCTCACCGTTTCCTTGCTCAGCCTTTAGTGTTGAAGGATCGTCAGACTGTGTGAAGCAAATTGTTCTTGAGTTTGGATATATCAATATTCCAATGATGGCACTATCAGTATTTATTCTTATACTTATCTTGTCATTCTATGGGACAAAAAACAAAGCCGCGTAAGCGGTTTTTGTTTTTGTCTTTTAAGAAAAAATAATAAAGGACAGTTATCCACAATTTAAATTTGTCTTTTATAAAAATTAATCTTACAATAAGTGAGAACTTGAGTTGGTTAGACAAAAAAATTATCTAAGGGTCACGGCGCCCAGAATAGCCGCATAATAAGAGATAACTTTTTTATCTTAAACAAATAGTTCATTTGATCCCTCTGTCGCGAGACAGAAAAGCATCACACGTTAATCCTAATGTTCTTTCCTCCAACAATTAAATATAGGAAAAACACGCACACATAATTCTTTGCATATATTACTCTCATAACAATATATGCCAGAGGGCTTGTCATACGAGCGGTCAATCTTTGATTGACAATTCATATGACAAGCCCTTTTCATTTTGTCTTATACAAAAAATGACCGTTTGTAACGGTCATTTTTTATTTATAGAGAAAGTATGAAACGTTCGAAGTTATTCGACAGGTCAACTCCACGCCGAGCATCGTGATACATTGAAACCAAATCTTTCATATAGCCTTCCAATGTAGAAGAAGAGAAGGAATGCAAGGCTTTTTGAGCTTTTGATACCACAAAAGGTTTCAAACCTGCATCTTTTTCTGTTTTGTGTAACACCAGAAGTAACACACGAACCTGCCATAAGATAATTCCAATGATTTCTTGTTCTGAAACACCAGCACGGATAGCCTTTTGATACAAAACCCATAAATCTTTTTTGTTTTTTGAAGCAAATGCATCACTAAATGCAAAAAGGTTGAATTTTTCCTGACTTTCTTTGACTGTTACACAATCAAGTACAGGCACCTTTACGAGCTTTTTTTTGTCGGCGGCAAGTAGTTTTGAAACACAGAAGATAAAATAGTGTGGTGAAACAATATATTTTTCAATATCCTTTGAAAAATCATCAATCTTTGTTTCAGACACAACAATAAATTTCTTTTCACTAAACAAATCTTGTGAATCTTTCAGAAATGAAACATCTTCCTGAAGAGAATCATGTCGAAACATACTATCCGGTGAAACATTGTCTTTTATTTTCTGTATTTCTTTATTTTTCTTGAGGACATCATCCCCTTCTAAAATCCAAAGCATATATTATTTAAGATCAAACCAAGAATAACCACTTTTTCCATCCACACGAAGTGGAACTGAAACTTCTAAATGTAAGAAACATTCTGAAAATACGTTTTCCATGATTCTTTCTATCTCTTTTTTAATAGAATCAAAGAGTGTTTCATCAATTTCGTAGATAAGTTCATCGTGAACTTGAAGTAAAAGTCTCACCTTGTCTTTTAAATTTTTTTGAGTGAGATATCGGTCAATATGTATCATGGCCAATTTTACGATATCAGCACCTGTCCCTTGTATTGGGGCATTAGTAGCCATTCTCTCTGCCATTGCGCGTATAAAGGGCGTTTTAGAGTTAATAGACTCAAAGTTTCGTCGTCGTCCAAACATTGTTTCTGTATATCCATGCTTTCGTGCAAAAATCTTTGTTGATTCCAAATACTCTTGAATCTGTCCGAACTCTTTGAAGTAGTTATCGTAGAATTCTTGTGCTTCTTTTCTATCTGTTCCGATTTGTTTTTGCAAAGCACTGATTCCCATTCCGTAAATAATTCCAAAGTTGATAATTTTTGCCCTTCTTCTCATTTCACTTGTTACTTCATGTTCTAGAACATCAAACACTCGAGATGCTACTGCAGCGTGAATATCTTTTCCTTGCTTGAAAGTCTCAATCATAAAAGAATCTTCTGCCAAAATAGCCGCGAGACGGAGTTCAATCTGAGAATAGTCAAAGCCAGCAAGCACAAATCCTTTTTCTGCAACAAAAGCACTTCGAATCGCCCTTCCAAGATCACTTCTTGTTGGAATATTCTGAAGATTTGGATTATTTGAAGAAAAACGTCCTGTTGTGGTTCCGTTTTGAATAAATTCAGCGTGAATCTTTCCATCTTCAGCAATCAATGCCGGTAGAGTATCAATATAAGTTGAGAGAAGTTTTGAAAGTTCTCGATGTTCGAGAATAAGTCTTACGATTTCATACTCTTCTTCAAATTTTTCTAATACAGAAACATTGGTTGAATATCCGCCATTTGCACCTTTTTTGATTCCCTTTGTCGGCAAACCAAGATCGGTAAACAAAATATCAGAAAGTTGTTGCGGTGAACGAACATTAAACTCTTTTCCAGCCAAAGCAAAGATTTGTTTTTCTATTTTTTCAATTTCTGTGTGATACAAAGTTGAAAGTTTTGAAAGTGTTTCTTTTTCAACAGAAATACCGACTTTTTGCATACCCGCCACAATACTCATAAGTGGCTCCTCTATTTCTTGGAATACTTGAGAAAAAGCTTTATTTTCTTGTATTTTTTCTTCTAGATGTTTTCTCGCACTCGCAAAATCTTTTTGTTTTGTGTATGACAAAATATCTTCAAGGTTTGCATTTGGTTTATCAGAATTCAAAATCCAAAGCATGATTGCGACTCGTTTCAAATCTTGTTGATTTACAACCTCTTCTTCGGTTTGGGATACATTGTGAACATTAAAAAATTCCTTTGCTCGTGTTACCAAGGCCCGAAATTCAAGTTCTTGAAACATTGCAAGAATATTTTCCGGTTGAACAGCGTCTTTCCATGGTTTTGAGGGAAGATCAAAAGAAATTGGAACATCTCGCACAATAGTTGCAAGTGTTTTTGAATAGAAAGCTTCTTCTTCTCCTTCTACAAGAAGATTTATGATTCTTGGTTTGATTCCAACTTTTTCAAAAGCTTCAGGGTTTTTCTTGAGTTTTACATACATATCTTCAAGACTCCCGAAGTTTGAAATTAAATCAGTGGCTGTTTTTTCTCCAATTCCCTTAATTCCAATGATATTATCTGAAGGATCTCCTCGAAGACCTTTGTAGTCTGGAAGAAGTGCTGGTTTAAAAGAAAATCGTTCAACAACAGCTTTTTCGTCATATAAAACAGTATCTTTAATTCCCTTTCGAATGGTAAATACCTTTACTCTTTTTCCATCAACAAGCTGAAGTGTATCCATATCACCAGACGCAATAACAACCTCAACATCTTCTTCTTTTTTAAGAATTTCGCTGATTGTCCCCAAAATATCATCAGCTTCATATCCTTCTTTTTCAAAAATAGGAATTGAAAAAGCTTTCAAAAGGTCGCGAGTACGAGTGATCTGCACCACAAGTGCTTCGTCTGCTTCTTTTCTGTTTGCTTTGTAGGTTGATTCAACTGTGTTTCGAAATGAACCTCCCGGAAGATCATATGCGGCGACAATATAGTCAGGTTTCAAGTCTGTGATAATACTCATAAGCATTGAAGCAACACCAAAAAGAGCACCTGTTGGCTCACCTTTTGAGGTTGAAAAATCAGGAAGCGCATGATACGCACGGAAAATAATGGCAAAGGTATCAAGAACAACAACACGTTTCTTGTTTGTTTCTTTCATGATTTAAGTATAGTCGATTCTGAAAAATAATCATATTGACAGGAGGTTTGCAGAATATAAAAAAGCGATTCCTTTCGGAATCGCTTTGTCACACAAGCTACACCGTAGCTTGCGCGAGTTCTTTTCTTTCTTTTCTTTTAAAAATAAAAAATCTCAATACATAGAACAGCAGACAAGTAGTGCTTATAAATAACACATACTGTAATACTAGTGCATCTGCACAAGAATTTTCCAAACTTACACCAGATCCGAGAGTTAGTTTTGATAACGACATCCCAAATGATGATGTTCCAATTAAAACTGGAGCAATGAGTGAAAGTGGAACATATGACATCACATACCCACTTTTACTACTAAAAAAATACGAAATAAGGGCAATAATACTGAACAAAAAAATAAGACAGATTGTGATAGTTAAATCACCAAACATGCCAGTACCAGCCACTAAACTTAACAATAAACAGCTATAAAAAATTAGAAGCTTTTTATACTGCCCTCTTGGAAAGATAAAGCTAAACACTGCAATTGAAATAAACGGAATGCAGAGAGACAAAATTAGATATATCCAATTTGTCACATCTGAATAATCTCGAGAACCAACTTGTGTTATAACATTATCAACAAGTGAAAATTTTTCTATAACACCTGAATTTTTCGGAGGAAAAAGACTGTGTATGTTTTGCATTGTTGTCTTTTCAACAACACCACCATCAGTGAGAACTTGGTATTCCTCGTTCATAAAAAATTTACCTGTTTCATTCACAAGAAATGTCTCTTGTAAAAGAGTGTCGGCACCAGACTCTCTTTTTATTAACTGTACTTTAATCAGAGTGCCATAATCATTCATGGGTGTGTAAGTGGTATACGTCTTAATTCGAGGGTTTGTTGTTTGTGCTTGTAATACACAAGAAAAAAGAAAGAAAGATAAGAAAATCAAAGTGCTTTTCATGATTGAAGGGATTTAAATTTGTATATATAATAGCATATATAAATATATTTGTCAATATACTTTAAACCTTTAAAATCAAGCAAAATATAGGATATGGAATATATTTCTCATAATCTTGAAACAACGCACGAAGTGGCGAAAGAGTTTCTCAAAACTCTTTCGCCACTTCGTGATAGCGCGACCACTGTTGAACTCATTGGAGATCTCGGAGCCGGAAAGACAACCTTCACGAAATCTCTTGCAGAAGAATTGGGGGTGGGAGATACTGTCATCAGCCCAACTTTCGTGATCCAAAAGCGATACAATATTACAAATCATCCACATTTTAAAACGCTGATTCATATCGACGCATATCGTTTTGAAACACAGGAAGAAATTAAAGCACTTGATCTTGAGCAAGATATTCAAAACGGAGAAAACCTTATCTTGATTGAATGGCCAAGTAAAATTCAAAACCATATTCCAGAAAGTATCAAACTTAATTTCGAACATGTGAACGAAACAACAAGAAAAATCTGGTGGTAGAAATCAAAAGAAAAAACCGCTTACGCGGTTTTTTCTTTTGATTTAGTTAATCTGAAAGGTTGGTTTTTGATTCTTTCGGTCATTGTGATCATTATAGATTTTTCGTGAAATCCAAACGATAACGAGAACAAGTAGAATCAAGATAAGCCATCCAAATACTCCTGGGAAGATTCCAGCTCCGAGAGCGAATGCTCCGAGAGTTGCTCGATCCTCAAGAATAGTATTGAGTGCGTGCGCCAAAGATGAACCTTGTGCATTTTCAATTGTTGGGTGGTCGTATGTACC
>Ga0247839_1001197_pt1 | contig 44337 bp, 41 predicted proteins | sample LaCruzMarch2015__6_FD_192405 | JGI IMG/M metagenome (GOLD analysis project Ga0247839, IMG submission 192405) | Freshwater microbial communities from meromictic Lake La Cruz, Castile-La Mancha, Spain - LaCruzMarch2015_16m | ecosystem: Environmental > Aquatic > Freshwater > Lake | place: Spain... | reverse complement strand
AAACGCCACCGGGCCAACAATGGCGCTGTGTCATGAATGAACTGAACCAAACCGGAGCAGGCCAATGACTGCTTTGATTGAAACAAGAGATCTGCAGCGCACCTTTTCAGTCAGTGTCGGGATGTTTAAACCTCGTCAGACACTGCATGCGGTTAACGGCGTCGACCTTTCCGTGCAACGTAAAGATGTGTTGGGTATTGTCGGTGAGTCTGGTTGTGGCAAGTCGACGCTTGCACGCATGCTGTTAGGTCTGACACCGCCCTCGCGCGGCAGCGTATTGATCGACGGGCAAGACATCAGCAAGATTGATCGAAGAGATTTGGCGCGCCGCGTGCAACCTATTTTTCAGGATCCCTACTCTTCCCTGAACCCGCGTCGCACGATTGCTTCGATCGTGTCGTTTCCTCTGGATGTCGTGGGTGTCGGCACCAAGAGTGAGCGCCGTAAAAAAGCCATCGAAATGTTGGAGCGCGTGGGCTTACCTGCACGCTATGCGGACAATACGCCGGGACAACTTTCTGGTGGTCAGCGTCAGCGCGTTGCCATTGCGCGTGCCTTGGTGATCAATCCTGAAATTGTGATTTGTGATGAACCAACCTCAGCACTTGATGTCTCGGTTCAGGCACAAATTTTGAATTTATTACTGGACTTGCGCAAAGAGTTCAATCTGACCTATGTGTTTATCAGTCACAACTTGGCAGTGGTTGAACATATCGCCACTCAAGTCGCTGTGATGTATCTTGGACGCGTGGTGGAGCAGACTCAAACAGCAGAGCTCTTCAAACATCCGCGACACCCTTACACGCAGGCTTTGTTGGCCTCGGTGCTGACGCCAGAGCCAGGCTTAGGTATTCCTGATATGGGTTTGGGTCTTTCGTTTCCGGACCCCTTGCATCCACCGACAGGTTGCTCATTTCATCCACGTTGCCAACAACGTCGACCCGAGTGTTCAGTAGATCATCCCCACTTGCTGCGCGATGCACAAGGTGAGGTGGCCTGCCATCTATATCCTGCGAGGTCCTAACTTAGAGCGGCCTCAAAACTTGGGTGCTTGACTGCATTTATGTGGGCAATGGTAAGGCCGTTTTATAGCGCACCTGTTTGAGCGCGAAGCTTGATCGGATCTTTTCAATTCCTGGTATCGGGGTCAACTGCTCCAAAATAAATTTTTCCAATGCTGAAATGTCAGCGACTGCGACACGAATCAGGTAGTCGCTATCGCCCGTCATGAGATAACACTCCATCACCTCGTCGTGTTCGCTGATACGCTGCTCAAAATGCGCGAGAGACTCTTTACTCTGGCTTTTGAGGCTGATGTTGATAAACACATTGAGCCCCAAGCCCAGTGCTGTGGCATTTGCTAATGCGACATAACGGTCGATCACACCGGCAGTCTCCAGAGCACGCACCCGTGCCAGGCATGGGGAAGGACTCAAATGCACGCGGCGTGCCAACTCGATGTTTGACAATGCACCGTCTAGCTGCAACTCTGACAATATCTTTAAATCAATCGAATCTAATTTCATTATGCTGTTTTAAATAAAAAAACGGAATTTAATGCTGCATATTAGCATTTCTACTCGTTATTAAGGCATCTCATGCTGCGCACAAGTCCCTAGAATATTGGCATAGACACACTTCACTAAAAGACTGAAAACGATGAACGCTGCCATTGATCCCCGCCCCGCTTCATGGACAAATATTCCTGCCGATACGGATACCCAAGAGACGCATGAATGGCAGCAAGCGCTATTGGCGGTGCTAGCAAGTGAAGGCCCCGAACGCGCGAAGTTTTTGCTCGATGAGCTTGTCCGTACGGCGCATACCGCTCAGGTGGGTTGGCGCCCCGAGCTCAGTACACCGTATATCAATACGATCTCTGTCGCTCAGCAGCCTGTTTTTCCGGGTGATCTGGTCGTCGAAGAACGCTTGGCCTCAATCATGCGTTGGAATGCGCTGGCGATGGTGGTGAGGGCCAATCAAGCCTATGGAGAGCTCGGCGGCCATATCGCCAGCTATGCAAGTGCTGCCGATTTGTTCGAAACCGGCTTCAATCACTTTTTTGAGGCGCGCCGTGGCACAGAACCGGGACAGCATCGCGGCGACTTGGTATTTTTTCAGCCCCATAGCGCACCAGGTGTCTATGCGCGCGCCTACCTTGAAGGACGACTCCAAGAGCAAGACCTTTTGCACTATCGCCAAGAAATTCAAGCCATCAAAAATGGGGCGCAAGGACTATCGAGCTACCCCCACCCTTGGCTCATGCCAGATTTCTGGCAATTCCCAACAGGCTCGATGGGGATCGGTCCGATCAGCTCGATCTACCACGCGCGCTTTATGCGTTACCTCACACATCGCAATCTGCTGAACTGCGATGCGCGCAAAGTCTGGGGTGTGTTTGGTGATGGGGAAATGGATGAGCCGGAGTCCATGAGCGCCTTGACCCTGGCGGCGCGAGAGGGGCTGGATAATTTAGTCTGGGTCGTCAATTGCAACCTGCAACGTCTGGACGGTCCCGTACGTGGCAATGGCCGGATTATTGATGAGTTAGAAAAACTCTTTACCGGTGCAGGCTGGAATGTCATCAAGTTAGTGTGGGGCAGCGACTGGGATGGTCTGTTTGCACGTGATCTCACGGGCGCACTCACACGTGCCTTTGCCAATACCGTCGATGGCCAGATGCAAACCTTTGCCGCCAAAGACGGACGCTTTAATCGCGATACATTTTTTGGTCAAAATGAAGAGCTCGCTCGTCTGGCGCAAGGCATGACAGACGATCAGATCGATCACCTCAAGCGAGGCGGACATGATCTCGTCAAAATACACGCTGCCTACGCGGCGGCAGCCAATCACACAGGTCAACCCACTGTGATCCTCGCACATACCAAGAAGGGCTATGGCATGGGCAGTGCAGGTCAAGGGAAAATGACCACGCATAGCCAGAAAAAACTCGACGACAACGATCTGATTGAGTTTCGTAATCGCTTTAACTTGCCTCTGACTGACGAACAGGCAACCTCCCTCAGTTTTTATCGTCCCGCGCCTGACAGTCCGGAAATGCAGTACTTACAAAAGCAGCGTCAAACACTTGGTGGCTATTTACCCAAGCGTGAAACGACATGTGACTCTGTCGCTGTGCCAGAAATGTCTCAATACAGTCAGTTTGCCACCCAAGCTGATGGCAAAGAAATGAGTACCACCATGGCCTTTGTCAGGGTGCTGGGTAATTTGCTCAAGGACCCAGTGCTTGGGCCACGTATTGTGCCGATTGTGGCGGACGAAGCCCGCACGTTTGGTATGGCTAACTTGTTCAAACAAGTTGGGATTTATTCAAGTGTGGGGCAGCGTTACGCCCCCGAAGACATTGGGTCCGTGCTGAGCTATCGCGAAGCACTTGACGGGCAGATCTTGGAAGAAGGTATTTCCGAAGCTGGCGCGATTGCGAGCTGGACCGCAGCGGCAACAAGCTATAGCGTGCACGGCTTGGCGATGCTGCCCTTTTACATTTATTACTCCATGTTTGGTTTTCAGCGTGTGGGCGATCAGATCTGGGCCGCTGCAGATCAACGTCCGCGTGGTTTTTTATTGGGGGCGACCTCAGGCCGGACAACGCTTGGCGGTGAAGGCCTGCAACATCAGGATGGCTCCAGCCACTTGCACGCAGCAACCATCCCCAATTGCAAAGCTTACGATCCTGCTTTTGCGGGAGAGATGGCCGTGATCATTGATCAGGGTGTACGAGAAATGATGGTCGAGCAACAGGACGTGTTTTATTACGTCACGCTCATGAATGAAAATTACGCGCAGCCGACTTTGCCAGAGGGTGTGCGCGAAGACATCTTGCGCGGCATGTACCTCTTTAATGTTTACCCGGCCAAAAAGGAAACGGCACAAGCGACCTTGCTGGGCTCTGGCGCAATTTTGACTGAGGTCATCAAAGCCGCTCAATTGCTGAGCGCTGAGGGCATCACCACTTCTGTCTACAGCGTCACGAGCTGGAGCGAACTGGCGCGCAACGGCTTATCTTGCGAACAAGCCGCGCTCGCAGGCGACCCGGCCGCTGGTGTACCATTTATCTACCAGCAACTCTCCAAGAGCCAAGGGCCCATCATTGCGGCAACGGATTATGTACGTGCGGTGCCTGAAACGGCCCGGGCGTATATTCCCTCAAGTCGTCGACTGATGACACTTGGGACAGATGGTTTTGGTCGTAGCGATACTCGCGCCGCGCTCAGAGCATTTTTTGGCGTAGATGCGCAAACCATTGTCCGGGCAACCAAATATGCTCTGACATAACATTGTCCAAGCATGACCGAAGCTCAACACTCTGTTTTAAACAACGCTCAGCGCCCTGCTTTGGTTTTAGATGCCTGCGTCATGATGTCGGGTCTAATCAGGCCACTGCTGCTCAATCTTGCTAAAACAGGTTTGTTCGACCCTCTCTGGACGGACAAGATTGGCCAAGAGTGGCAACGTAATGCGGCGCGACTGTGGCCAATCGATCCAGAGTTGCTCAAGGCTGAATGGCAGAGTATGCAGGAGCAGTTTCCAACGGCCAACATGGGCGACGTGACACCTTTTGAAGCGTCCCTCAAGCACACGGATCGTAAAGACAAGCACGTTGCGGCGGCAGGTATTGCAGCAGTGGTTGCCGTTCATGCGGGTCCCATCAGCGTATTGACTTGGAACATCAAGGATTTCAGCCGCTCAGAGCTGAGACGGCAACAACTTGGCCTCATCGATCCGGATCGCTTGTTCTCACAATGGTGGCCGAACTATCGGCACACACTTTCCGAAACGCTTGAACTCACCGTTGCCGAATTAGTCTCCAGTGGTCGAAGACAACCTGAACCCATGCTTGACATGCTGCGACGTGATCGCCTGTTTAGACTGTCAGGACTGTACGAGTTGGCGCAAAAAAACCCTGCCGGCTTGTGACCTGGCAGGGTTTTAAACGGTGACCGTCAGTGCTTACTGAGCAGGCGCCTCTGGTGCTGCTTCGGTAGGAGCGACTGCATCAGCGGCAGGTGCGCCGCCTTGCTGCTCAATGCCGCCGATGGCTTTGACCGACAAGCGTAAACGACCTTTGTCATCGGCCTCAATCACTTTGACACGCAAAGCCTGACCGACCTTTAGTACGTCATTGATGTTGGCAATGCGGTAGTTTGCAATCTCGGAGATGTGCAACAAACCATCACGACCTGGCAAGACCTGAACAATGGCACCGAAATCAAGCAGACGCAAGACGCTACCGTCGTACTCCTGACCGACTTCGACATCCGCTGTCAGTTCAGTAATACGACGCTGTGCCTCGTGGGCGCGATCAAGATCAGCACTCGAAATCACGATCGTGCCGTCATCAGAGATATCGATCTGGCAACCGGTTTCCTCGGTCAACGCACGAATCGTTGCGCCGCCCTTACCGATCACATCACGAATCTTTTCAGGATTGATCTTCATGCTGATCATACGTGGTGCAAATGCGGACAGCTCGCCACGTGAGTTTTGAATGGCTTCGCGCATTTTGCTCAAAATATGCAGACGTCCGTCGCGCGCCTGGGCCAAGGCGACTTGCATGATTTCTTTGGTAATACCTTGGATTTTGATATCCATTTGCAGAGCAGTGATACCGTTTTCAGTACCAGCTACTTTGAAGTCCATATCGCCGAGGTGATCTTCGTCACCCAGGATATCAGTCAGCACAGCGAACTTGCCTTCGTTGAGGATCAGGCCCATGGCCACACCTGCAACGTGGTCCTTGAGAGGCACACCTGCGTCCATCATGGCCAGCGAACCACCGCATACGGACGCCATGGAAGACGAACCGTTTGACTCAGTGATTTCTGAGACCAGACGAATGGTGTATTGGAAGTCCTGAGCATCAGGCAACAACGGCACGAGCGAGCGCTTGGCCAGACGACCGTGACCGATTTCGCGGCGCTTGGGCGTGCCGACACGACCCGTTTCACCGGTCGCAAACGGAGGCATGTTGTAGTGCATCAGGAAACGGTCGCGATATTCGCCCATCAGGGCATCGATAATTTGCTCGTTTTGCTTGGTGCCAAGTGTTGCAATCACCAAGGCCTGTGTTTCACCACGCGTAAACAACGCGCTTCCGTGCACACGGGGCAAGACACCCAAACGGATTTCGATCGGACGCACAGTACGTGTGTCACGGCCGTCAATACGTGGCTCACCGCTCAGAATCTGGCTGCGAACGATTTTGGCTTCGAGGTCAAACAAAATATTGTCGACGGTCACGCCATCGGGTGCGTGAACACCTTGAGCCGTGGCTGCTTCGGCAAGCTTGGCATGCACGGTTGCGTATGCCTGACGCAATTGTGTGGTGCGCTCTTGCTTTTGGCGTGTCTGGTAAGCGGAATAAAGAGCATCCTGAGCGGCAGCAGTGACCGAAGCAATCAAGGCTTCGTTTTTAGCTGCAGGCTGCCAGTCCCATTCGGGCTTGCCAGCTTCGCGCACGAGATCATTGATCGCCCCGATGACTGCTTGCATAGCATTGTGTCCAAACACAATACCACCAAGCATCGTTTCCTCAGACAACTGCTGTGCCTCAGACTCCACCATCAATACAGCGGCTTCTGTACCGGCAACGATGAGATCCATCTGCGAGGTCTTGAGCTGTGTGGCGGTTGGATTGACCAGGTACTGGCCGTCGATATAACCCACACGTGCGGCGCCAATGGGGCCGTGAAATGGAATGCCCGAGATTGCAAGGGCAGCAGACGCGCCGATCATTGCAGGAATATCAGGATCAATCTCGGGATTGCAGGACAAAACGTGAATGATGACCTGCACTTCGTTGTAGAAACCCTCGGGAAACAATGGACGCAAAGGACGGTCGATCAGACGCGACGTCAGCGTTTCTTTTTCAGAAGGCTTGCCTTCGCGCTTGAAAAATCCGCCGGGGATTTTTCCTGCTGCGTAGGTTTTTTCGATATAGTCAACAGTCAGTGGGAAAAAATCCTGACCAGATTTGGCTTCTTTTTTGGCGACAACTGTTGCGAGCACGACAGTATCTTCGACGGTTACGAGCACTGCACCTGAGGACTGGCGAGCAATTTCACCGGTTTCAAGCACGACAGTATGTTGTCCATACTGAAACGATTTGGTCACTTTATTGAACATGACAATTTATTCCTTACAAATGAAAAACCGTGGACGATGTGACAGTAGCGCCACACCGACCACGGTTGACTCACGGGGAGACAGCCCCATGGATCCCGATCACTTACGCAGACCGAGTTTTTCGATCAGTGCACGATAGGAATCTGGGTTGCGGCTCTTGAGGTAATCTAGCAATTTACGACGACGGCTCACCATGCGAAGCAAGCCGCGACGTGAGTGATGGTCTTTCATGTGGGTTTTGAAGTGACCTGTCAGCTCGTTAATACGGGCTGTCAGCAAAGCCACTTGGACTTCTGGGGAGCCGGTATCGCCCTGCGCACGTTGATATTGCGCGACGATATCGGTTTTATTAATATCAGCAACAGACATTTTTTAGACCTCGAGTGACAAGCGTCAGGCCTGAGGTGACCTGACGTGAGTAGAAAACAAAATTACAATAAATAACAATAAAGCTTTCGAATTATAGCCGATTGGCTAAAATCTATCTAAACGGCCCAAATCGGACCGCTGATTAGACTTTGGATGAGCCTCACTATGACCAAAATGACACCTATTTCTGATCGCCACCTGGCTGCAACACCAAATCTTGCCTTGCGTGCGCTTCGCCCAGTCAGCCTTGCGCTTGCATTGGCATCCCTCGCCATTGTGACCGGTTGCGCCAATTATCAATCCGTCAAACCTGGCATGTCCGTGTCAGAGGCGATCCAAAAGCTCGGCAAGCCGTCGACTTCCTGCGTGCGCGAGGATGGTTCGCAGCGCTTGATTTGGACCATGCAGCCCTACGGTCAGTACGCTTGGGGCACCAACACCACCAAAGATGGCAAAGTTATTGAAATGCAGCAGTTATTGACTGACAAGCATTTTGAGGTGCTCGCTACAGGGAAATGGACGGATCAGCGCTTGGCGTGTGAGTTTGGTGAGCCTGCCAACAAATACGGCATCGCAAAAGGCAATGAAATTGTCTGGGCCTATCGTTACAAACAAGATGATGTATGGAACTCCATGATGTATGTTTACATGGGTCCTCAGGGCAACCTCGTGAACCGTTTCCACCCTGCACCAGATCCGGACTCGCTGGATAACGGGGAGAGAATGCGCTAAAGCAGCTCCCATCCGCAGCACGCAAGCGCGATGTTAAAGATTGCGTCGTCTGCTGCGGCTACGCTGCCATCGCCAGAGCCAAACACCCCACCCTGACAGCCCGTACACAATAAACAATCCAAACAGGATCACGGGTGGGTTGCTAGAAATAAATACAAAGCCAGCCACAAATACCAAGATCACCCAGAAAGGGACGCTGCGACCCAAGGCGAAGGATTTGCCACTGTAGAAGGGTAAGTTAGACACCATCGCCACACCACAGTAAAGCGTGATGACAAAAGCAGTCCAAGCTAACAGCTCCTTTGGAATCTGCAAACGGTTATCTACGACGAGCCAAACGAATCCCGCGATCAACGCGCCAGCAGCTGGGCTAGGCAGACCTTGAAAAAATCTTTTATCTACAACGGCGATATTGGTGTTGAAGCGTGCCAGGCGCAAGGCCGCCCCACACACATACACAAAAGCTGCCAGCCAGCCCCAGCGGCCCAGATCGTGGAGGGCCCACTCGTACATGACCAAAGCGGGCGCGACGCCAAAGGACGTCATGTCTGAAAGTGAGTCGTATTGTTCACCAAAGGCAGAGGTGGTCTTAGTCAGTCGTGCAACCCGACCGTCCATGCCATCTAACACCATCGCGACAAAGATTGCGATTGCCGCCATTTCAAAGCGACCATTCATCGCCTGAACGACAGAATAAAACCCAGCAAATAACGCGGCAGTCGTAAACGCATTGGGCAGCAGATAAATGCTGCGGTGGCGTTGCTCAGGATCACGTAGCGGGTCAACAGGCATGGAATGTGCTCACTAGAGAGTTTCAGGCAAGTCAGCCAACACAGTCGTGGTGGCGCTGACCTTGTCACCTATCGCGACACGGGGTCGTGAACCTAAAGGTAAATAGACATCGACGCGCGAACCAAAGCGAATAAAACCATAGCGCTGACCACGATGTAAAGTATCGCCTTGCTTTGCGTAGCACAGAATACGTTTGGCCACGAGACCTGCCACCTGCACCGCTGTGACAGTATGTCCAGCAGCTGTAAGCAGCACCATGGCGTTGCGCTCGTTTTCTAGGGATGCTTTATCCAAGGCTGCATTGAAAAACTTACCAGGGAAATATTGGGTGCTCAGTACCTCGCCATCCACGGGCGAACGATTGCTGTGCACGTTAAAGACGTTCATAAACACGCTGATTTTGAGCGCTTTGCGGTCAGCGTAAGGGTCTTGCGTTTCCTCGACCACAACAATCCTGCCATCGGCAGGTGAGATCACGGCACGTGGTTCGGTAGAGCCTGAGCGAGCAGGATCACGGAAAAACTGCAGGACAAAAATCGCAATGATCCAAAACAAGACAGACCAAGTAGGCGACCACCAAGTCACAAGCAAAGCAATCAGGATCGAGCCAGCCAAAAAAGGCCAACCCTCGCGGGCAATTATCGGATGGGGATAGTGAGGTGTATTCATTGTGTATTAGAGGTTAACCCAAAAAAACACGCCCCGTAGGGCGTGTTTCAAATGCCTACTGATTTAAACCAAATCAGTTCTTAGTCTTGTCGACCAATTTGTTCGCAGCAATCCAAGGCATCATGGCGCGCAACTTAGCGCCCACGACTTCGATTTGTGACTCAGCATTCATGCGACGACGTGAAATCAAAGCTGGCGCACCTGCTTGGTTTTCAAGAATGAAGCGCTTGGCGTACTCACCTGTCTGAATATCAGTCAGGCACTGGCGCATCGCGGCACGTGTTGCATCGGTGACGATCTTTGGACCAGTCTCATACTCGCCAAACTCGGCGTTGTTCGAGATTGAGTAGTTCATGTTGGCAATACCGCCTTCGTAAATCAAGTCAACGATCAACTTAAGCTCATGCAAACACTCAAAATAGGCCATTTCTGGTGCGTAGCCTGCATCGACCAGTGTGTCGAAACCAGCTTTGATCAGCTCAACTGTACCGCCACACAACACTGCCTGCTCGCCAAACAAGTCCGTTTCTGTTTCTTCGCGGAAGTTTGTCTCGATGACACCAGCACGACCGCTGCCAATGGCGCAGGCGTAAGACAAGGCCACATCACGCGCTGAGCCGGAGTTGTCCTGGTGAACGGCCACTAGAGCTGGCACGCCGCCGCCCTGTGCATAGGTGCCGCGAACGGTATGGCCCGGTGCCTTGGGAGCAATCATCACCACGTCGATATCTGTACGTGGCATCACTTGACCGTAGTGAACGTTAAAGCCGTGTGCAAAAGCCAGTGCAGCGCCCGGCTTGATGTTGGTGTGGACGCTTTCACGATACACCTGACCAATATTTTCGTCGGGCAACAACATCATGACGAAGTCAGCTGATTTAACTGCATCCGCGACTTCAGCGACTTTTAAACCAGCGTTAGCGGCCTTATTCCAGGACGCGCCGTCTTTGCGAAGGCCAACCACAACTTTGACACCCGACTCATGCAGGTTTAGCGCGTGCGCGTGACCCTGTGAACCGTAGCCAATAATGGCAACTGTCTTACCTTTGATCAGGGACAGGTCACAATCTTTATCGTAAAAAACCTTCATTCTGGGCTCCAGATTTTTGTAAATTGAATGCAATGGATAGTTGGAATAACTTTAAATATTGAGCAGCAAATCACAGCTTGAGGATACGCTCGCCGCGACCGATCCCTGAGACGCCTGTACGGACAGTCTCCAAAATCGCACTTCGATCCAAGGCGTCGATAAACGCCTGGATCTTGTCTTGATTACCTGTCAGCTCGATGGTGTAAGCTTTGTCCGTGACATCGATGATACGGCCTCGGAAAATATCCGCCATCCGCTTCATTTCTTCACGCTCCTTGCCTACCGCACGAACCTTGATCAACATGAGCTCACGCTCGATGTGGGGTCCTTCGGTCAAATCAACGACCTTAATCACGTCCACGAGACGATTCAAATGCTTGGTGATTTGTTCGATCACGTCATCCGAACCCATTGTCACCATCGTCAAGCGTGACAGTGTACTGTCTTCGGTCGGGGCAACTGTCAGCGTTTCAATGTTGTAACCACGCGCAGAGAATAGACCGACCACGCGCGACAAGGCGCCTGGGGCATTTTCCATCAGAACAGAAATAATATGTTTCATGGTGGTCCCCTTATAGATCTTCAGAGCCGAGCAACATTTCGGTCAAGCCCTTACCCGCCTTGACCATAGGCCAGACGTTTTCGCTTTGATCCGTAATGAAGTCCATGAATACGAGACGATCTTTGAGCTTGAAGGCTTCGCGCAACGCGCCATCTACGTCAGAAGGCTTTTCAATCCGCATCCCGACGTGGCCGTATGCCTCTGCCAACTTAACGAAATCAGGCAACGCATCCATATAGGACTCTGAATAGCGCGATGAGTAATCAATCTGCTGCCACTGACGCACCATCCCGAGGAAGCGATTATTCAAGCAAATAATCTTGGGGGTCAAATGATATTGACGGCAGGTCGAGAGCTCTTGGATATTCATCTGGATCGAGCCTTCGCCCGTGATACACGCCACAGTCGCGCCCGGATTAGCCATTTGTACACCCATGGCATAAGGTAAACCAACGCCCATGGTGCCAAGACCGCCCGAGTTGATCCAGCGACGGGGTTTGTCAAAGCCGTAATACTGCGCGGCCCACATCTGGTGCTGACCAACGTCGGACGTAATATAAGCATCGCCTCCAGTGACTTCCCAGAGCTTTTGCACCACAGCCTGTGGTTTGATCAGCTCGGTAGAGTCGGCAAACTTCATGCATTCTTTGCCGCGCCAGACATCAACTTGTTGCCACCACTTCGCCAAGGCCTCGGTATTTGGACGCGTTTCTAGTGCTGCGGCCTGATACTGGGACATCAGCTCGATCAAGACGTCTTTGACGTTTCCAACAATCGGCACATCGACTTTGACTCGCTTGGAAATTGACGAGGGGTCGATATCGATATGAATGATTTTGCGTGGATTTTGCGAAAAGTGCTTGGGATTACCAATCACGCGATCATCAAAACGCGCACCAACCGCAATCAATACGTCGCAGTGTTGCATCGCCATGTTGGCTTCGTAAGTGCCGTGCATACCAGGCATCCCTACGAACTGCTTGTCCGAGAACGGATAGGCACCCAGCCCCATCAAGGTGTTTGTGCAAGGGGCTCCGAGCAGCTTGACGAACTGATTGAGCTCGGGCGAAGCGTCAGACAAAATCACGCCACCACCGCTATAAATCATGGGTCGCTCAGCTTGCAGCAACATCTGCACAGCTTTTTTAATCTGTCCTTGATGGCCTTTAACAACAGGCGAATATGAGCGCATCACAGGTTCAGACTTGGGAGGCGCGTACTTGCAATGGGCGAAACTGACGTCCTTGGGGATGTCAACCAAAACGGGGCCGGGACGACCAGTACGCGCAATATAGAAGGCCTTGCGCATCGTGTCGGCGAGTTCTTTGACATCGCGCACTAAAAAGTTGTGCTTGACGCATGGACGAGTAATGCCAACGGTGTCGCACTCTTGGAAGGCGTCCTCACCGATCGCGTGCGTGGGCACCTGACCGCTGATGATGACCATCGGGATTGAGTCCATGTAGGCGGTCGCGATCCCGGTGACCGCGTTTGTCACGCCTGGGCCACTTGTGACCAGGCAAACACCGACTTTGTTGGACGAGCGCGAATAGGCATCGGCCGCATGCACTGCCGCTTGCTCGTGTCGCACCAAAATATGTTTGAATTTGTCTTGCTTATAAATCGCGTCGTAAATATAGAGTACGGCCCCACCAGGGTAACCAAATACGTGCTCTACGCCTTCTTCGGCTAAAACGCGCGTGACAATATCTGAGCCATTCAATTCCATAATATGATTCCTTTCATTACCGGCTTTTACCCTATGACTGCGTGCTCGTTAAGCGAGCAACACTGAACCGCGACAGGGACGAGCAACATGAACCGACGTTTTCAAGCTCACAGAGCCTGGCCACCCGGACACCTTGCCGACCTAGCGCGCATTCGCCATCAGGCTATGCACGCACCCAACAGGGGTGCACTGGATCGAAACGGAAGCTGCGGACCCAAGCTTTTGGCAAGGACAGCAACAAAAGTTTATATTTTCGGCGTGGCGTAACGAGGTGGTGACCTCGACACTGACGCCTTTGGGCAAAAAAACGGTAAGCTTTTTTACCCGAACATCAAACTTTAACGCTTTGTGCGCCGCAGCGCAAATCCTGAGCTCTTAGACCCAGGAAGGTTGTCACCTCCGCCCGAGTCCGCTAGAGTGGAGTCTTAGACACAAATTGCTGCAGTGCACACAGGAATCATGAACGAAACTGCCAGCCAGCTACAGCGTTTTCTTTACAGTCACCACCTCTTTAGTGGGGTCAGGCGCGCCGCGGGCACTCTGCTACCAGTCACCATTTTGGGTGGTATTTTTGGCTGGTACGCTGCCGGACTGGTCGCAACGTTTGGCGCCCTGTGCGTGGCGTTTATCGATCAGCCAGGCCCGCACGAGCACCGTATCCGTGAAATGCTGGGTGGCACCGTACTGAGCACCCTGACCGTTGCCATCACGAGCCTGGCCTCAAACTATCCCTTGTTGTTATGGCTGGTGGTGATCAGTCAGTGCTTTGCCTACTCCATGCTGTCAGTCTATGGCAAAAGAGGAGGGCAAATCGGTTTTGCCTGCTTATTGCTGATGACCGTGACCATGCATGAGGCTCTTACGGCCGATCAAGTCTGGCTGCACACCCTCACCTCCTTTGGAGGTGGGCTGTTTTATACCCTGTTTAGTTATTCGCTCAGCCGGACGATGAATCTTAGAGAAAAAGAACAAGCGCTCTCCGTCGCCCTGTTCGCGACCTCAGATTACGTGGCGCAACGTGCAAACATGTACAGCCTCGATCATGACTTGGATGAGAGTTATCGAAAACTCATCACCTGCCAGTCCAACATGACGGACAAACAACAAGGCGCCCGCGATATGGTGCTGAGGGGTCTATCGGGGCAAATCAACACGGACCAGCCTAAACGCATCATGTTGTGGAATCTTTTTGTCGACACCATCGACATTTTGGATACCCTGGTCGCTACGCGAACGGATTACTCCCTATTACGTTCCAAACTTGGAGATTCGGACATCCTGATTTTCATGCGGGATGCGCTCTATAAAATGTCCGCTGATCTTGACCGAATCGCGCTCGCAGTGTCGCGCGAGCGCGCGGCCTCTCCACGCAATAGTGTGAAAGCTGAATTACGCGCACTTGAATTTGAAATCGAGCAGATGACACGAAGCGGCTATGCGCAGCGTGAACCTGATGTCTACAACCTCTGTATCGAAATCCTTCGCCGACTGCGCCACAGCGCCAACATTGTTCAGAGAATGATCGTCTCGACCGATCTGAATAAAAAATCAGAGCCGATTCAATCAGTTGTGCTCGATCAATCACTCAGCCAATTTCTTTCTCGTGAGCAGTACCGTCCTGGGATGATCACAAGTAACTTACGCTTGGACTCTCCCATTTGTCGCTATGCCTTGCGCGTGACCTTGGCCGCTGCTTTAGCCATGACGGTCTGGACCCTGATTCCTTCGCTCGCGCCTCACGGTTACTGGATTTTGCTGACCGTCCTGATCATTATGAAACCAGGCTTTGCACTGACACGACAGCGCAACGGTTGGAGACTGTTTGGCACGCTAATTGGCTGCGTCGTCGCTCTGGGTACGCTCTACAGCACAGACAACAACACCTGGCTATTTGTAGCTATGGTGGTCTCCACCATCATTGGAGGTAGCCTGCTGCAACTCAACTACATGTCGGCTTCAGTCTTTAATACCAATGCTGTGCTGCTGGCATTTCATTTTGTTGACCCAGCCGCCACCACTGTCATCACAGATCGCGCGCTCGACACCCTGATCGGGTCGGTCATTTCTTTTGCCTGCAGTTACTTTTTACCCTGGTGGGAAGCGCAGTTTATGCCTTCACTTGCACGCGCGGCGATCAATGCAAACAGAGAGTATCTAAAAGCAGGCTTGCACTACGTCGAGGTGCTTCAAACCAATAAAAAAGACCCTCAAAACCCCGAAATTCATCGCGCAGAAGTCTCTTGGCGTCTGACCCGTAAAAACGTTTACGTGGCACTCGGTAACTTTGCGGAAGCGTTTTACCGCATGATGCTTGAGCCTCGCTCGCGCCAGTGGCATGTGATCGAATTTAACAACTTGATGATTCAGACGCACATGCTGGCTTCGCAAATCAATGCGGTGATGCATGCGCTCACCACCTCTGCGCAAGCAAACCCAATTGTGACCCAGCATCTTTCTCAAATCGTCCCGCATTTACAAGCGGATCGAAGCGATGCACTTCCACCACTCCCCACAGCCATCGTGGATGGAAGCTTGCCTACTTTTGCTTATCCGATGACTCAAATGCAAAAAACAATCGCGAACATTGATGATGAAATAGCGGTTATACATAGCAATATCTCCCCCACCCAATCCCCTCCAGGATCATCCACATGACTCAACGCCGTCTTAAGTTGCCAGACTATCCTCGAGTCGCTCTCGTCCTTCAGGGTGGGGGCGCACTCGGTTCATACCAAGCAGGTGTATACGAAGGCTTAGCGAACGCTGGCATCCATCCTAACTGGGTTGCGGGCATTTCTATCGGCGCACTCAATTGCGCCATCATTGCAGGCAACCCGCCAGAAAAAAGAGTGGAGATGTTGAAAGAATTTTGGGAAACGATCTGCAATCCGCCCAGACATACCACCGCGCATGTATCCAATCCCGGCACAATTTTTGATCAATGGGCGTCCTCATGGGGCGAGATGTTCAAAGAATATGAACATTCAATGCTAGGCTCAATGTCAGCCATCTCCGCGATCGTCAAAGGGCAGGAAAATTTTTTCAAACCAAGACTGTTGGCTCCGGGCGGCGGAGCGCCTGACAACACAAGTTTTTATGACACAACACCCGTTCTTGCGACGCTCGAACGTTTTGCGGATTTCGATCGCATCAACAGCGGAGAAACAAGAGTTTCATTGGGTGCAACAAATGTAGCCACGGGCAACTTTGTTTATTTTGACTCAGAGAAGATCAAGCTTACGCCTAAACATTTTTTGGCATCCGGATCCCTCCCCCCCGGTTTTCCAGCGACTGAGATTGATGGCGAGTACTACTGGGATGGTGGCTGTGTATCTAACACACCCCTAGAGTACGTTTTGGGCGTGACACCACGCAAAGATACGCTCGTGTTCCAGGTCGACCTGTGGAGTGCACAAGGGCCTCTGCCCGTTGATATTTTTCAGGTCAACGAACGACTCAAAGATATTCAGTTTTCAAGCCGAACGCGAACCGTGACCAATGTTGTTGAAATGTTGCAAAATATGCGTCGTATCTGGTTTGACACGATCGATCGCATACCCGCAAAAGTGCGTGCCGACGATCCTTGGTTCGACGAAATGATGCGCCATATGATGGGTGCGCGTTACAACGTGATCCACCTCATTTACAGAAATAAACTCAGTGAAGGTCATTACAAGGATTACGAATTCAGTGCCGAAACCATGGGGCATCATTGGGACACTGGCTTGCATGACATGCACGAGACGCTAGAGTGTAAAGACTGTCTCGCGATGCCTGCGGAGGGTGAAAACTTTGTAACGTTTGATGTTCACACTCGCCAACGAAGCTCTTCAGGACAATTTGCGCATCCTGTCGTCAAGGCTTCAGGTAGTCGTAGGCGACCTCGCCCAGCCCCAAAGTGAGATCGCACACTAAGTGCTTGGCGCCGACAATTTCAAGGACGGGCAAGTCGGCGACAGGCGCCAATGCATGCTGGAATAACTCTAACCTTGCTGGTCCCGTCCACGCACCTTTAACATCGACATTCTGCAAGTAGTAACGTACCAGCTCACACACACGCGCACTGCCATCGACGTGGGGAATGATTTTGAGTAAATAATTCGGCGTTTCGAGTAATTTCTTTTGCTCGGCCGCACAATCCAAACCTACATGCTTATAGCCCATCGTCCCTGTCGCAACGCGCACTTGGCCATAATCGAGCATACCCAAGAGCGTGTCGGAATCCACCATCAGTTTTGGTCTTGCGAGTTTTTTGGGGAAGCCCCATAACTCACGTCCGCCCGCGATAGGCGCCTCACCATCCAGATACATCATGTGCGTGTAACCGCCACGCCGACCCTGCTCATCAATCACAGAGATGACTTGGCCTGACTCGGTGTAATCACCAAATCCCGAAGAGTCAGGCATACGGATAAACTCGTAACTCACGATAGGGTCATCAATCGCAAGGGGTTCAGGTACCAACTCACGAAGTTTTTTTGGGTCAGTCCGATACGAGATGATTAAAAATTCGCGGTTAATAAAGTGATACGGTCCTTTTGGATAGGATGGACTTGCGAACGGCATCGAATAGGCATTCGCTTTGATATCGGCTATTTTCAAGGCACTCTCCAATTGAGTTGATCATCCAAATGTAATGTCGCTTATTTACGCTATGCGCATGACATCAGCTTTACAATGACATCCGACAAGATTACAGACCCACATACTATCCCTTTCAGGAGTTTGATATGTCACTACAAAATAAAGTTGCACTGATTACCGGCGCGGCCAGCGGAATTGGGCGCGAATGTGCTCTCAAACTCGCCAGCAAAGGCGCAACAATCGTGATCGCCGATCTCAATCAGACCGCAGCCGACGCAGTGGCAGAGGAAATCAAGCAGGCGGGCGGCAAAGCAATGGGCGTGGTCATGGATGTCACCAATGAGGAGGCAGTCAACGCCGGCACGGACCTTGCAGCGAAAACGTTTGGAGGCATCGACATTTTAGTTGCCAATGCGGGTATCCAGATCGTGCACCCAATCGAAGACTTTCCTTTCGCCGATTGGAAAAAAATTATGGCCATTCACCTTGATGGTTCCTTCCTCACCACCAAAGCTGCCATCAAGCATATGTATGCTGCAGGCAAAGGTGGTTCCATTATTTATATGGGTTCGGTTCATTCACATGAAGCCTCGCGCCTGAAAGCAGCCTATGTTGCTGCCAAGCACGGCATCCTAGGACTGGCGCGCGTCGTGGCCAAAGAAGGCGGGCCCAAAGGCGTGCGTGCTAACGTCGTATGCCCAGGCTTTGTCCGTACACCACTTGTCGACAAACAGATTCCTGAACAAGCTGCGGCACTCAAAATAAGCGAAGCTGAGGTGATCAAAAACGTCATGCTCAAAGAAACGGTGGACGGCGAGTTCACCACGACAGATGATGTCGCCAACGTTGTCGCGTTTTTAGCGGGCTTTGAGAGCAGTGCGCTGACAGGTCAGTCCGTTGTCGTCAGCCATGGCTGGAGCATGCATTAAGTCTTAGACCACTCTTCCAGTGTTATTCGGGTCTACGGAACACAAGCTTATTTTCCGTAGACACCTCCGGTGCAAAGGCATAGCCTTCGCTCGCAAACTTTTGCAAACCCTCAGGCTCGGTGATGCGTTTTTCAATCGCAAAACGCGCCATCAAACCACGCGCGCGCTTTGCATGAAAGCTGACAATTTTCCAAGTGGGGCCTTTGGCGTCTTGAAATACGCACTGGATGATCCGGGCCTTGAGTGCCTTTTGATCCACCGACTTGAAGTATTCCTCAGAAGCCAGATTGACGATAATCGGTTCTTTCTCTTTGGCCAGACGCTCATTCAAGTAAGGCGCGATCGTTTTCGCCCAAAACTGATAGAGATTGGCACCGCCAGGATTGGCGATTTTGGTGCCCATTTCCAAACGATAGGGCTGCATCAGATCTAAGGGGCGCAGCACGCCATACAGACCGCTCAAGATTGCCACATGATCCTGCGCCCACTCGAGGTCTTTTTCCTTGAGTGTGGCGGCCTCCAAGCCTTCGTAGACATCGCCATTAAAGGCGAGTAAAGCTTGTCTGGAGTTGGTTTGTGTAAAAGTTGGCTTCCAAGCCGCATAACGATCCACATTGAGTTTTGCCAAGGCGGGGCTCAAATCCATTAACTCAGCCACGTCCTCGGCGCTTTGGGTCTTAAGCACCTTGATCAGCATGGTCGCTTCTTTGACAAACAAAGGCTGGGTATGGGTATCGGTCTGGACCGTAGAGTCGTAGTCGAGTTTTTTAGCTGGAGATAACAGAAATAACATGGCTTAATCCGGCGTGTAGGGGGGTATTAACGTCAACCCCTCTAGTGTAGCGGCTTGTGGTCCTGTTTCTGCTAGAATTGCGCCCTTGACCAGGTGTAGCGTCAGTTACATCGCAATTGATCCACACAATTGCACGCTCCGGAGAGGTGGCAGAGTGGTCGAATGTACCTGACTCGAAATCAGGCGTGGGTGCAAATCCACCGTGGGTTCGAATCCCACCCTCTCCGCCAGTCTTTATATAGAAAACCCAGTAAGTTCATTGAGTTGAGTTAGTGGGTTTTTTATTACCTAGATTTTCTCTAGTACCCACGCTAGTATTTAGACTCTTCACAACTCCCTAATAACCAAAAATGAAAAAATCAAATCTATTGTCAGCCTCATGTTGGCTGGCTCGCTTACTTTCTCCTCTCTAGGAAATGCGATAGCCTGTACTGCCCTCATGGTCACAGATGTCAATGGCAATGGTTATTACGGTCGCACGATGGAACTTCCTTATACGCTGCCAATCCCATCTAACCTTACCTATATGCCTGCCGCTACAAAAGTAGAGTCTGTAACGCCTTCCGGTGTTCAGGGCAAGGTGTTTAGTACCAAATACGCTATTTTGGCTATGACGGGAAACTTAGTTGAAGGCACAAAGCTTCCTTTGTTGTTGGATGGCATGAATGATCAGGGCTTAAGTTTTTCAGCAAATGCCATGATTCCAGCATCCACCCCCCCCGTAGGTAACGACCCTACAAAAATATTGTCAGTAAACGATTTTGGCACATGGATTTTGGGTAACCACAAAACAGTAGCTGAAGTGAAGGCTGCTATGTTGAGTGATAGCACTGAATTTTGGTTGCCGAAAACTGCCTTTTTAGGCAATTTAGCTTTGCCCTTACATTTCGCAATTTTTGATAAAGCAGGTAACGGTCTGGTTATTGAATTTTTGAATAACAAAAAGAACGTCTATGACAATCCTGTCAATGTCATGACGAATGCGCCAGAGTTTCCATGGCACCTCACTAATTTGAATAACTACACGCAAGATAACGTTAATAAAAATACAGGTCAGTTAGGTAAGTTAAAGCTCCAAACTGTAGACGCTGGTATTGCCCTTTCAGCACTACCATCATCACAAACTGCGACGGGGCGTTTTGTAAAAGCTGCGTTCTATAGTAACTACGTACAAAAAGGCAAAACACCTGATGAGCAAATCAATCTTTTGTCGCACATCATGAATAACTTTGATAGGCCTAATGATTTGACTGTAGATCCTGTTGGTTCAGTTGGTGATGGCGGGAAGGCTAAGACCACATCAAGCGAAGTCACGCAGTGGACTACCATGGGTGATCTTGCAGGTGGCAAGTTATATGTTAGATCTATTAATGCGCTGAATTGGACAGTGGTTGATATGGCCAAGCTCAAGAATATGACTCAAGTAAAATCTATTTCGACGTATCAAGTTAATAAGGTGGGCGCAGATGCCTTCCTTAAGTAAACTTATTTAATCGAAAAATGGCTTTAAGTTAGAACAAACCACTTTCGAGTGGTTTGTTTTTTGGGTCGGAGATTATTCGATCATAGCGATTGAACTACGTTCCTCCTTACTAAACTGCATTTATGAAAATCACGCCATTAGATCCATCCTCAAAAGATGCACAAGAATTATTGAGTCTCTCTGATGCATATTTAGCGGATCTCTACCCTTCCGAGAGTAATCACTTGGCTTCTATCGCTGAGTTAAGTGATCCAGCTACCGTTTTCTTGGGAATGTATGACGGTGAAAATATCCTTGGTTGTGGTGCAGTCAGGGTCATGGATGATGACGGTCAATATGGGGAGCTTAAGCGTGTTTTTATTAAAGAGGCTTATCGTGGTCAAGGCTTATCCAAACAAATCATCATTACTTTAGAGCGCTTTCTTATAGATCGGTCAATAGCGGTAATGAGGCTTGAGACGGGTATTTATCAGCTTGAAGCACTGGGTCTTTATAAGCATTTAGGCTATCAAATTCGAGGGCCTTATGGGATCTATGCATTGGATCCGTTCAGTATCTTTATGGAAAAAAAGCTAACAATTGTTTAGGAATTTCTTCAACTGAACGTCGTCCGCTTTATTGAGTACGTAATACATTTATAAAGTGAAATTTTACATTCACATAGTAGTGCTAAGATTTTAAGGCCTAACTTTACCCTCGCAAGGATTTCCATGAAACAAAAACTGATTAAAAAGATCGTCGCGGCGTCTCTAGCAGCTACTTTTGCTTTTTCTCCCTTAGTGAGTAATGCCTGTACGAGCTTTTTGCTAAAGGCCAATGATGGCGGCTTTGTCTATGGCCGCACCATGGAGTTCGGTACGCCACTTAATTCTAAATTAGCCGTCACCCCCCGCAACTACAAAGCGTTGGGCGTAGGTGTGGACGGTAAACCTGGCACGGGTTTGAACTGGTCTACAAAATATGCTGTTGTGGGTATGAATGCACTCGGTTTGCCGGTGCTGGTTGATGGCATGAACGAAAAAGGCTTAGTCGGTGGATTGCTCTATGCACCTAATACAGCCCAGTACCAAGATGTCGCGCCTGCAGACTCTGCTAACAGCATTGCGTCGACGCAAATGTTGGTGTACGCGTTAACCAACTTTGCCACGATTGATGAAGTGATTGCGGGATTCAAAAAGATCAAGGTCAATCGCTCTGTCGTTCCATCTTTTCACAATCAGACTGTTACCGTACGGATGACCTTGCATGATGCCGCCGGTAAGAGTCTAGTGATTGAATACGCTAAAGGTGAGTTGCTTGCCACTGTTAACCCAACGGGTGTCATGACAAACGACCCGCTCTTTTCAGAGCACCTCAATAACATTGGTAACTATGCCAATCTGACGCCCGTTGAGAAAGCGCCCTTGGTCATTAACGGAGCCAGCTTTTCACCGCCTAGCTCTGGTAGTGGATTGCATGGCTTGCCAGGCGATTACTTAAGTCCTAGCCGTTTCATTCGCGCCTTATTTTTATCCAAATCTGCTCCAACCAACTTAAGCTCTACTCAACAAACGAATACTGCTTGGCATATCTTGGGTAGTTTTGACATTCCTCCGGGCGCCATCTCCTTATCAGCCAGCAATCCTTATGGTGGTGGAGCGGGTGGGGTTGAGACTACGGAGTGGAGCGTTGTGGCGGATAGCAAAAACATGATGTACTACGTCAAAATGTTTGCCAACACCAATGTTCAAGCCTTTGACTTCAAAAAAGCTGACATGAATGCAAAAGAGATTAAGGTCTATGATTTAGACAGACCTCAGACCTATATTCAGCTTAATTAAGTGATTCTGTTTTTTGATTTAAGAACCAGCTTCGGCTGGTTCTTTTTTTTCTAGCAACACAATAGATTTGATCTGACACCACACACTTGACCCAACAGTCAGCCCAAGTCGAGAGAGAGATTGTTGCGGCACGCGGCTCAGGATCATCTCCTGACCACATCGCACACGCACTAATGCTTGCGAAGCAGATACATCAGGTTCGATCGCTTCGATCACCCCTTGCAAACAATTTTGGATCGTAGTGTCCTCGTGCTTTGTTAGGGAAAGACTCACATCCCGCGCAAGAATCCGTAAACGAACTGTTTGTCCCACAGACAAAACATGGTCTGACAGCCACACATGGTCACCACCAAAACGCACCTGCACGGCTTGGTGGTGAACATCTTGCTCTGTGACCTCACCCATTGCAATGACGCTGGCCTCATCGCCGAGGAGTCGCGCAACATCGTGTGAGCCTAGCACCTGAGCAATTGAGCCACTGCCCTGCACGGCACCCTTGTCTAACAGCACGACATGATCCGCCAATCGGACAAGCTCATCCATGGAGTGCGTCACATAAATAATCGGAATACGTAGCGCTTGATGCAGACGTTCAAGCCAAGGCAATACTTCCATGCGTCTTGCGACGTCCAAAGAAGCGAGCGGTTCGTCGAGCAACAGTAATTTGGGACGTGTCGCCAAGGCACGTGCAATTGAGACTCTCTGACGCTCACCGCCTGAGAGACTGATCACCGAGCGATCAAGCAGATGGTCAATTCCGAGAAGCGCCACCGCTGCATCAAGGTCTTGCATCTGTTCAGCTCGGTCAATCCCTTTCACACGACGCAGCCCAAAATGAAGATTGGCCCGAACATCCATATGTTCAAACAAACTTGCTTCTTGGAACACGTAGCCAATCTCGCGCTGCCAGGTCGGTCTAAAGACATTGCTTGCGCTGTTTTGCCATGTGTCGTCCTCCAATGAAATGACACCCGTAGCCTGTTCAAGACCTGCCAAGCATCGCAACACCGTTGTCTTGCCCGAACCGGAGGGGCCAAATAAAACCGTAATTCCCTGTGCCGGCAGACGTTGATCGATCCTGAGCGTAAAGTCAGCAAGACTCAAGCTCAGTTGAAGATGAAGAACTGAGGAGTCTGCCTGGGTGCTTGTCTGAATATCTTTCATGGCATGACTCGATCACTGCGGCGCTTGAGGCGCGACAAAGCCAACAACACACCAAATGAAAAAATCACCATGCCCGCTGCAAGCCAATGCGCTTGGGTGTATTCCATTGCTTCAACATGGCCGTAGATTTGTGTGGAGACGACGCTGGTCTGACCAGGGATGTTACCGCCAATCATCAGTACCACACCAAACTCTCCGACGGTATGCGCAAAGCTCAACACCGTAGCGGTCAGTAAGCCGGGTTTTGCTAAGGGCAAGGCGACTGAAAAAAATGCATCGAGTGGACTGGCTCGCAAAGTGGCGGCTACCTCCATCGGTCGCTTACCGATGGCCTCAAAGGCGTACTGAATAGGCTGGACAGCGAAGGGCAGCGAAAAAACAATCGAACCGATGAGCAAACCCGTAAAAGAAAAGGACAGTACGCCCAGACCAAGTGACTGCGTCAACTGACCAACCCAACCCTGGGGGCCCAGCACAACAAGGATATAGAAACCAAGCACTGTTGGGGGCAGAACAAGTGGTAGGGTGACCATCGCGCTGATGGGTGCCCTCCAACGTGAGTGTGTCTGAGAGAGCCACCACGCCAGCGGCGTTGCGATCAACAACAGCAAAAGCGTTGTCAACGACGCAAGCTTTAGAGTGAGGAATATCGCCTGCATCGCCTCAGGAGTCACAGGAGAATTCATATTATTATTTTGTAACCATAATTTTGAATCACACGCTTGGCAGCGTCACTTTGCAAATATTTCATCAACGCCAGCGCTGCAGGGTTGTTACGGCCGAGGTTGAGCAAAATCGCATCTTGCTTGATCGGCGCATACAATGAAGTGGGCACCAGCCAACCTGAACCTTGCTTGAGCTTGCCGCTTTCATAGACTTGAGAGCGTGCGACGAAGCCTAACTCTGCATTTTCGGAAAAAACAAACTGAAAAGTTTGGGCAATATTAGCGCCCTCGACGATCTTGGGTTTAACTTGACTCATGATACCTAAATGATTTAGCACCTCGATCGCTGCAGCGCCATAGGGTGCGAGTTTTGGATTGGCAATTGCAAGTTTGGTGAAACTGCCTTTCTTTAAAATTTCACCATGTTCATCTACACGTCCAGGATTTTTACTCCAAAGGACCAGCTGACCAATGGCATAGGTAAACGTCGTGCCCGTCACGCCCCCGCCTTCCTTTTCTAACTTTGCAGGCGTCAATTCATCTGCCGCCAACAAAATAGAAAAGGGCGCACCATTTCTGATTTGTGCGTACAACTGACCTGTTGCGCCAAAAGACAACACGGCCTTGTGACCCGTCTCGCGCTCAAACGCCTGGGCTATGACTTTCATGGGCGCCGTGAAATTAGCCGCTACGGCCACGCTGACCTCAGCTGCCAAGGATGTATGCGTCCACAGCAGAGGAAGTGTGCAACACAAGAAATATCTTAGAAAAAAAGAACGCATCGTTAATTTACAAATAGTGAGTCATTGAGATAAATACGCAATTAAATAAGGTTATCATCGCCACTATTATTGAGTAATGCATGGAATTTTCATAATGAATGCCAAGAAACTGACCCGCAATATTGTGATCGCCATGGTGCTGGGTATTTTAGTAGGTTGGCTGTGTCACGAGGTGGCCATCGACGCCGCAATGGCGAAAGACATCTCCGAATACTTTAGTCTCGTGACAGATATATTCCTGAGGCTAATCAAAATGGTGATTGCGCCGCTTGTGTTTGCCACACTCGTATCGGGATTATCCAGCATGAGTGGTTCGGGTGCGGTGGGTCGCATTGGCTTGAAAGCCATGGTCTGGTTTGTGACCGCGGCCATCATTTCTCTTTCTTTGGGTATGTTTCTCGCCAACGCGTTTCAGCCGGGAGCAGGACTCAATATGACCGTTCCGGTCGATAGCGTTAAAACTGGGGTTGAAGCGGCTGGCTTTAACTTACGCACCTTTGTTGCGCACCTGGTGCCCACAAGTATTGCTGAGGCCATGTCAAAAAATGAGATCTTGCAGATTCTTATTTTTTCCTTGTTCTTTGGAATGGGATTGGCCCATATTAAGAGCAAGGGAGCCACTACGCTTTTTGAAATGATCGACGAGTTGGCCAATGTGATGTTTAAGATCACAGACTATGTGATGCAATTTGCGCCACTCGCTGTTTTTACCGCGATTGCAGCCTCAATTACCGTTGAAGGTCCGGGTGTACTCGTGAGTTACGGCAAGTTAATTGGCCAGTTTTATCTTGGCTTGGCGATTCTATGGGCACTGATGTTTTCAGTGGCCTACTTTTTTCTGGGATCACGTACCCGCGAGCTAGGTGGTTTGATTAAAGAACCGCTCTTAGTGGCATTTGCGACAGCCAGTAGCGAAGCGGCATACCCTAAAACAATGGAAGCTCTCGACAAGTTTGGGGTCAAGCAACGCGTGTCCGGCTTTGTTTTACCTCTGGGCTATTCATTTAATCTCGATGGTTCAATGATGTATCAAGCCTTTGCGGTGCTGTTCATTGCACAGGCTTTTAATATTGACTTGAGTTTTGGCCAGCAAGTCGCGCTCTTACTTGTGTTGATGGTCACGAGTAAAGGCATGGCTGGCGTTGCGCGCGGATCGCTTGTTGTGGTTGCCGCCACCTTGCCTTTATTTCATTTGCCAGAGGCCGGACTGCTTCTGATTATCGGAATCGATCAGTTTTTTGACATGGGTCGTACGGCAACAAACGTCGTGGGCAATAGCCTAGCTACTGCAGTGATTGCCAAGCAAGAGGATGACCGTGAGGCACGGTTAGGGACAACATAAAAAGGGGGCCCTTTTTAAAAGCCACAACCTTTTGTCTATGAGTACTCATGCATTTATTACCCGTCATTGATTTTATTAAAACTAAGTTATTTTATCCTTGTATATTCTTCATCTTGTGACTAATATACAAGGATGTTTAATCGCATCGCCTTCCCTAAAATCTGTGAACATCTGCAATGGAGCCCCGCAGTTGGGATCCTTGGCCCACGTCAAGTAGGAAAAACAACGCTCGCGAAAACTTTTGCCAAAGACTCCAATCAATCGATTTATCTAGATTTAGATTCAGCAGAGGCCTTAGCAAAACTCTCAAACCCAAGAGCATTTTTTGCAGAAAATCGCGAGCGACTAGTGATTTTGGATGAAATTCAAAATCACCCACAACTGCTGAGCGAAATGCGTGGAGAGATTGATGCGGATCGCCGTCCAGGACGGTTTTTACTATTAGGGTCAGCATCCTTTAAGCTTCTCAAGCAATCACAATCTCTTGCAGGACGCTTGTCTCTGGTAGATATGTCTCCGCTCGTACTGAGTGAGGTATATGAAAATTTTAACGATACCCAGTCTCTTTGGGTCAGGGGTGGCTTTCCAAATAGTTATCTGGCCAAGAACATCCATGCATCGTGGGACTGGCGCTCAGCACTTATTCGACATTTCTTAAACACGGATTTACCAAGCTTAGGTATCAATGTCGATCCACAACTCATGCATCGATTTTGGCGGATGGTTGCACACCTTCATGGTCAAATTTTTAATGCCTCGGCTGTCGCTGGATCGCTGGGCATCTCTGCCTCATCGACTGGTCGTTACCTTGATCACTTATGTGACACTCTAATGGTCAGACGCCTAGAGCCATATTTTATTAACTTAGGTAAACGGCTGGTGAAATCACCAAAGATATATGTGCGTGACAGTGGATTACTGCACAACTTACTTGGCATTCGCGAGGTCAATGATCTCTTGGGTCACCCGAGTACGGGAGCCTCTTGGGAGGGGTTTGTCATCGAGCAAATAGCAGCGCATCTTCCAGATGGTGCATCAATGTCTTTTTATCGAACAACTGCAGGTGCTGAATTAGATGTAGTGGTTGAAATCGGTCTGAAAAAAATCGGTTTTGAAGTAAAGTTTTCAAGCGCGCCAAAAGTGACGAAAGGATTCTGGCAAGCATGTGAAGATGTAGGAGTCGAGGCGGCGTATATTGTCTCGCCCGTTGAAAAAGGCTGGGTCGTAAAAGAAAATGTTGAAGTGATTAGTGTCTTAGACATTGCGCATCGCCTGAATCAGTCAACTTCCTGAACAAAAAAAGACCGGTCAACCCGGCCTTTTTCTACCAGCTCAAACAATCACTCAACCATCAAAGCGATCTGCGTTCATGACCTTAGTCCATGCGGCGATAAAGTCTTGGACAAATTTCTCTTTGTTGTCATCCTGCGCATAGACTTCTGCGTAGGCGCGCAACACTGAGTTCGAACCAAACACCAAATCGACGCGTGTCGCAGTCCACTTTGTTTGGCCAGACTTGCGCTCGACGATGTCGTAACTGTTGCGACCTGTGGGCTTCCATGTGTAGGCCATGTCGGTCAGATTCACGAAAAAGTCATTAGACAGGACGCCTTCGCGCTCTGTAAAGACGCCGTGTTTCGTCGCGCCGTAGTTTGTACCCAAGACGCGCATACCACCGACCAAGACTGTCATTTCCTGGGCCGTCAGACCCATGAGTTGTGTGCGATCGAGCATGAGCTCTTCGACACTGACTGCATAGTGCTGCTTGGACCAGTTGCGATAGCCATCATGGATGGGTTCGAGCACGGCAAATGACTCAACATCTGTTTGCTCGGACGTTGCATCACCACGACCAGGTGTAAACGGAACTGTCACAGCATGACCTGCCGCCTTGGCCGCCTGTTCAATGCCCACACCACCTGCCAACACAATGACGTCGGCAAGGCTCGCGCCAGTGGCTTTGGCGATGCCTTCTAGTACACCAAGGACCTTGGCCAGACGCTTGGGTTCGTTGCCTTCCCAATCTTTCTGGGGAGCCAAGCGAATGCGCGCACCATTGGCACCACCACGCAAGTCAGAGCCACGGAAGGTCCGCGCACTGTCCCAGGCTGTCGCGACCATTTCGCTGATAGACAAACCGCTTGCGGCGATTTTTGCTTTGACGGCATTGACGTCATAGCTCTTATTACCCGCAGACACCGGATCTTGCCAGATCAGGTCTTCTTTGGGTACTTCGGGTCCGATGTAGCGCGTTTTGGGTCCCAAGTCACGGTGCGTGAGTTTGAACCAGGCGCGTGCAAATACCTCGGCGAAGTACGCAGGATCTTTGTGAAACTTCTCAGAAATCTTGCGGTACTCAGGATCCACTTTCATGGCCATGTCCGCATCTGTCATGATGGGATTTAGACGAATAGAGGGATCTTCAACGTCGACAGGCTTGTCTTCTTCTTTGATGCTGACAGGCACCCACTGGAACGCGCCGGCGGGGCTCTTTGTGAGTGTCCATTCATGGTTGAGCAGCATATGGAAATAACCGTTATCCCATTGCGTGGGATGTGTGGTCCAGGCACCCTCGAGGCCGCTCGTAACCGTATCTCGACCGACGCCTCTGGTCACATGATTGATCCATCCCAGACCCTGCTCTTGGATCTCAGCACCTTCGGGGGCAGGACCTAAGTTTGCGGCGCTGCCATTGCCGTGCGCTTTGCCAACAGTGTGGCCACCGGCCGTCAGCGCCACGGTTTCTTCGTCATTCATCGCCATACGTTTGAATGTCAAGCGTACGTCTTGTGCCGTGCGCAATGGATCAGGCTGGCCGTTTACACCCTCAGGGTTCACATAAATCAGACCCATTTGGACTGCAGCCAAAGGATTTTCAAGCGAAGCGCGATCATCGCCTTGGTAACGACTCGACCCCATCCACTCTTTTTCAGCGCCCCAGTAAATATCAAGTTCTGGGCCCCAAATGTCTTCGCGACCGAACGCGAAACCATAGGTCTTGAAGCCCATAGACTCGTAGGCAACGTTGCCGGCCAAAATGATGAGATCAGCCCAGCTCAGTTTGTTGCCATATTTCTTTTTAATCGGCCACAACAAGCGACGTGCTTTGTCCAAGTTGCCATTGTCTGGCCATGAGTTCAGGGGGGCAAAGCGCTGGTTGCCCGTGCCGGCACCACCGCGACCGTCTGCAATTCGGTAGGTACCTGCAGAGTGCCAGGCCATACGAATCATCAAACCACCGTAGTGACCCCAGTCGGCTGGCCACCAGTCCTGACTGTCTGTCATCAGGGCAGTCAGGTCTTTTTTGAGTGCTGCGACGTCAAGTGTTTTGACTGCTTCGCGATAGTTGAAACCTTTGAGCGGATTCGTCTTTGTGTCATGCTGGTGCAAAATTTCCAGCTTTAATGCATTGGGCCACCACGCCATTGGCGACTGACTTTCGGTGGTGTTACCACCGTGCATCACGGGACATTTACCTTGGTTCGACATAATTGACTCCTTAAGCTGCTGAATACTTAGATTAAAGCTATTTAAAGCAAAAACCTAATTGTTTTTATTGATAGCACCGATAGTCGAGTCGCTCAATAGACTGTGACTACCACAAGGCGTGCGAGCAAATGGGTTGATACACTTAAATGGTTACACCCTTCAAATATGGAAATAATATGAAACTCACTCAGGCCCTTGCAGCTTTTGCGATGACATTGCTGGCCTCGGTTGCGGTGGCTCAATCCTACCCAAACAAGCCAATCAAAATGATCGTCCCTTACGCCGCTGGCGGCAATGCCGATATCACAGGTCGTGTGCTGGCGAAAAAGATGTCTGACATCCTCAACGTCCCTGTTGTCGTTGAGAACCGTGGTGGTGCGAATGGCGGTATTGGGACAGACGCCGTTGCTAAAGCAGCACCTGATGGCTACACGCTCTTGTTGACGGCAAGCGGACCGATTGTAATTAATCCCGTCCTTTACGCAAAAGTGCCGTATGACCCGGTCAAAGATTTACGTCCTATTAGTCAAGTCCTGACGTTTCAATACGTTTTAGTTGTACCGACGACCTCTTCCATCAAGAGTATTCAAGATATCGTGACACAAGCGCGTAGCCAACCTGGCAAGCTGAGCTATGGCTCGACGGGGATTGGTGGAGGCGGACACTTGGCGGGTGAAATGTTCGCGCTGACAAGCAATACGCAATTTATTCACGCACCATACAAGGGCAGCGCACCTGCTTTGGTTGATCTGATGGGCGGTCAACTGACATTTACGTTTGATACCGTGTTAACCGCCACACCGCTGATTAACGACAACAGATTACGTGCCTTTGCCGTTTCAGGTCCAAAGCGAGCAAGTTCCTTACCTGATGTGCCGACCATGGCTGAGGCAGGTTTCAAAGATTTTGATGTCACTCAGTTTATCGGCTTGTTTGCACCCGCTAAAACGGATACTGCCATCATCCAACAACTCAATGCTGCCGTGGTGCAAGCCGTCAAAGACCCTGAGGTCATACAGGCCTTGCAAACCAAAGGTGGTAACGATTTGGTGGGCAACTCTCCAGCTGAGTTCGAAGCGATCATCAGCCGCGAACTAAAAATGTACGATGCGCTGATTCAGAAAGCCAAAATCAAGCAAGAGTAACTGTTTAGTTTTTAATTAGAGCGACTCTGCATGACAGGGCCGCTCTTTTTTTTGTAAGGCCATAACAATAAGGGTGGCAAAACGAGCAACCACGCGATGCGTGTTTGATAACGATAGTGTGGTTTAGACAAGCCACCCGTAGCAAAGGCGTTGGCGAGCACACCCATCCAAATCATCGTAATCAATGCCAATACTGTCCATTGGCGACTACGCCAAGCCTGAAGCAATAAATAAATACTCAGCAAAAAACCAAGGAGTACGGCCGCTGTGCCGACTGCACTCACAAAAGACACGCGCTCCAGCATCTTGCCCTGAACTTGTTTAGAATTTTTGTATCGCTCAAGCTCAGCAGACGGAAAAAACTTTTCAACACTTTTAACAACGGTCTGATCCAACCCGTCAGGTTGAATCGTGTCGACAAGCTTGACCATTGTGAGCTGAGTCACGGTGTTCTGCGTCGCAGACCACAAGACCTGCCAAGGCCGAGTGCGCACAGCCAAGGCAACAATCTCTGACGCCTCGGGTGCCAGTCCAATTGGACCACCTGGATGGGTCCACACAGGGCCGCTGGCATCCCACATAAAGTCATCACTGTCTTTGGCTAGACGTTCTGTCCATGCACATAAATGCCACGTTTTCTCAGAGCAGTGTTTTTCCAAAATGCTTTTGACGTTTCCGTCTGCAGACATACGCGCCAACATAAATACCGATCCAAAGGGAGACACTGAGACCTTATTAAACATATACATGGTCGTGCCTAGCAATGCAGCCAGTGCAATCACAAGGGGGAGCAATGCGTAGCCAAAACGTCGCCATCTCAACACAAGCACAACAAGTAGGCAGGCTGCAGCGATCACAAGATGTGAGAGATGAACTGCAATCGCAAACGCTCCAAGCAAGCTGACCCACACGGTCATGGCCTGGGTCAGTCTGTTAGAGAAGCCCAGAATAAAAATACACAATAACGCCATACCAGCGAAAATGTCTGGCATTAAAAGTGACACAAACCAAGAGGCTCCTGTCAACAGCGACAAAACTAAACAGACAAGAAGGTGGCGCAGCGGTGTGACAGACCCGACCGTCTGTTGAGCCAACCAGACTAACTGCGAAAGAAGCGCACCTTGGACCAACACGATTCCCCACAGCGAATACCAAGCATGGGAAAGTAACATCCAAGGGCCGTAAATAAACGGTTTATCCCAATTGAAATGTCCGGGCGTAGGTTGGTTGATAAATACGTGCGTATCGGTGTAGAGGAGCGGATAGCCGTTCCACAGGGCCGGCCAAATCATCAGCATTCCGCCCAGCAGAATAGCGATGAAGTTGAATGCGCGCGAAGCGTTTAACAAGGGCACGCGCCTAGACCAACCGCTTGAGCCAGCCGTGGCGGTCAGGTTGGCGACCATACTGAATATCGGTGAGCTCCTGACGCAAGGCCATTGTGAGCTTACCGGCTGGCGCGCTCTCATCGCCAGCAATAAAGCCGCGTCCCTTGAGTGCTGCAATAGGGGCGACGACAGCAGCCGTACCACAGGCGAAGGCTTCAACATAATCACCGGAAGCAATACCCTGGCGCCACTCATCGATTGAAATTTTTCGCTCTTCGACCTGATGACCACGATCTTTTGCGAGCTGGATGATACTGGCGCGTGTGACGCCTTCGAGAATGCTACCTGTCAAATCAGGGGTCACAAGCGTGCCATCTTTTTTAACTAAAAAGATGTTCATCCCACCGAGCTCTTCGAGGTATTTGCCCTCTTGGGCATCCAGAAACAAAACCTGTGAACAGCCATTTTCATAGGCTTCTTTTTGAGGTAATAAAGAGGCAGAATAGTTTCCACCACATTTTGCTGCACCTGTACCACCGTGGGCTGCACGTGAATAGTCCTCGACCAACCAAATCGAGACGGGGGCAACGCCCTTTGCAAAATAGGGACCAACGGGGCTGGCAATCACAAAATAGGCTGCTTTTTGAGCTGCGCGGACACCCAGAAAGTTTTCATTGGCAATCATAAAGGGGCGCAGGTACAGACTCATGTCGGGCGCAGTAGGCACCCAGGCATGGTCAGTCGCCACCATTTGCTTGATTGATTCGAGAAACAAGTCTGTTGGCAACTCTGGCAACGCAAGACGATGAGCGGAACGCTGCATCCTCCCCGCATTCACCTCAGGACGGAACGTCCAGACCGAGCCATCTGCATGCCTATAGGCCTTCATGCCTTCGAAAATCTCTTGGGCATAGTGCAAGACAGAGGCGGCAGGATCCAGCATCAAGGGGCCATAAGGCTTGACCTGCGGGTCATACCAGCCGTCCTCGACGGTCCAATCTATCGAGACCATATGATCCGTGAAGTACTTGCCAAAGCCGGGATTCGCCAGAATTGCCTCGCGCTCAGCAACCGAGAGCGCATTGGACGAGCGTGTTGCTTTGAAAACCAGAGGTGTGTTCACAGTCATATTAAGTATCAGAGGATTGAATATAGGGGTTGATTATAGCCACGCCCAGATGCTGTGCCTTGGGCGAAGATCATGCCGACCTGACTACTCTTGGCGCTCCTGCAAGCGTCTGAGGAGCGCTTCTTGTTCGCGCCGAGTCTCTTCGATTTCGTGCATCAGCCCAGCCATATCTACAGGCGTGGTGTCCGCTGCAAAATGTCCGGTCAAGGCATACTCTGGCGTTAACTCTCCCGCCTCATAGAGTTTCCAGATTTCTTTGCCGTAATCAGTCAACAATAACTCTGGTGCAAACTGGCCAAAATAAACGGCAAGGTTTTGCACATCTCGCAGCAACATGGGTCGCGCTTCGTTATTGCCGGCCGCATCCACCGCTTGAGGCAAATCGATGATGACGGGGCCCTCAGTCGCCATCAAAATGTTGTATTCGGACAGGTCACCATGAATGATGCCGGCGCACAACATGAGAACGACCTGATGAATGAGGTAGGCATGGCACTCACGCGCTCGCTCAGGAGTCAATTCGACATCATTGAGCCTGGGCGCCACACCGCCCTCGGCATCTGTCACAAGTTCCATGAGCAAAACACCATCCGTACAAATATAGGGTTGCGGTACGCGAACACCCGCATTTGCAAGGCGGAATAAAGCATCGACCTCAGCGTTTTGCCAAAGCTCTTCTTGCATCTGACGACCATAACGCGTGCCCTTTTCCATGGCGCGCGCCTGTCGGCTGTTTTTGACTTTTCGACCTTCTGTGTAGGACACCGCATTTTTAAAGCTACGCTGTTTAGCGTCTTTGTACACCTTGGCGCAACGAATAGACTCGCCGCTACGCACAACGTAAACGGTCGCCTCTTTACCACTCATTAATTGGCTCAATACCTCATCGACCAACCCCTCTTCTACGAGAGGCTTCAGTCTTGGGGGGATCTTCATCGGTGGGCACTCAAAGCAGCTTCGACTGCTAAGGCAACCGCAGACAAACGCGCATCATCCCCATGCACAGAAGACAACATCAACCCCACGGGCAACTCGCCTTCTCGATGACAAGGCAAGCTATAGGAACAACCATCTAACAAGTTGATTGTAAAGGTATTGCGCAGCATCTGACCGTTAGCTTTAAAGAATGCCTCATCGGAGGCGATCAGCTTTTCAAGTTCGGGTGCTACCGTTGGTACCGTGGGGCACATCACTGCATCAAAGCCCTCAAGGGCACGCTCAACACTGGCAATCCATGCGCGACGTTTGTCGAGTATTGCGATGTATTGCTGAGCGGTAATCGTGGCACCCAGCATGACGCGGGCCGCCACGCGCTGGTCAAACTGAGCCTGCGCGCGCGCCAAACGCTCATGATGCACTGCGTAAGCTTCAATGGGTGAAAGACCGCCAGGTGCGTTGACCTTGGGGATATCCGCAAACTCTGTCAATGGAATCTCAAAAATCTGCGCTCCAGCTTCAGATAACGCTGACAAACTTCGGTCAAATGCTTGCGCTACGGTGTGATCCAAACCATCGAGCACCACGGTCTGGGGAACGGCAAAACGCATTCCAGCGATCGGGCGACGGCGCACGGGCAACATGGCACCCGAAAGCACCGCATCGACCGTAATGCAGTCCTGAACACTACGGGTCATCGCGCAAACAGTATCGAGCGATCGGGCCAGCTCTAGCGCACCCTCAAGAGGCACGCGATTTTGCGTACTTTTAAAGCCCACAATGCCACACAAGGCAGCGGGAATCCGGATTGAACCACCTGTATCGGAGCCTAAACCTGCAACAGACAACCCCAGAGCGACTGAAACCCCTGCACCAGAGGAGGAGCCACCAGGCACGCGTGCAATAGATGGATCTGTGGGGTTGACCGGCGTGCCGTAGTGAGGATTGATGCCGATGCCTGAAAATGCAAATTCAGTCATGTTAGTTTTGCCCACAATCGCAGAACCTGCGGCACGTAACCGCGCAACAACGGGTGCATCATGTGTTTGAACAGGTTCACCCTTGCATACGATAGATCCTGCCATCGTCGTTTCACCCGCCACGCCGTACAAGTCTTTGATCGATACCGGCAATCCCGACAAGGTGGGCAACATCACACCAGCCTTGTGTGAGGCATCAGCGGCACGCGCAGCTGCAAGTGCCGCCTCTGGGTACAACTTGGTAAAGACGCTCTTAGCGGCCGGCTGCATCGCCGCCTCTAGAGCGCCTGTCACAAGCGCCTCACGGGTTGTCTCTCCGCGCATCAAACGCTGGTTCAATTGTTCGATCGTTTCGTGGATATGGATCATTTGGCTCGCTCTTCAATAGAAGCGCTTTCGCGCAAGGACAACTCGACAATGTAAGGAACACCGGGCGTGGGGTCAAGCAAGCTTTTGAGGGCGACAAGGCTACAAACTCTTTTATCCCCTAGCTCGCTAGGCCTTTTCTCACTTTTGTCATCATGTAAGGAGATAAAATGAGTCTCGCACTTTTTGATGCAACCACATACAGGATACGACTATGAAACCATCACGTCGCCAGTTCATGATCTATACAACCGCCGGTTTGGCTTCCCTCACCTTGGCCAGCCAGGCGCAGGCGCAAGCCATGCTCGGCGAAGCCGAACCCACTGCAGTTGCCTTGGGTTACAAAGAAGATGCCAAAACAGTCGATAAAGCAAAATTCCCTAAGTACGCCGAAGGCCAGCTTTGCTCTAACTGCCAACTTTATGCCAGCAAATCTGCTGAGGCAGGCACCTGTACCATTTTCCCTGGGAAACTAGTTGCTGGCCCAGGCTGGTGTAACGCCTACATCAAAAAAGCTTAATAGCTTGAGATAAAAGCTGAGAACGTTAGTACTCTCTGAGCTGCAATATAAAAAAGCTGCAACAGAAATCCTGTTGCAGCTTTTTAATTAGAAATGCTCAATTATTGAGCAATCACGCGGGCTTCAGTGCCTGAACCTTCGATGTAGACCTTTTGACCCACACGCAAGTTGCTCGTTGGCTGAGTCACACTGACCAACACGCCACCACTTGTACGCACAAAAATCTGCTGGCCCTCGACGGGTTTGTCATAGTGCTTTTGGATTTCGTTGCCAGCGACAGCGCCACCAATTGCGCCCAAGACCATGGCAACCGCCTTACCCGTACCCGCACCAATCAGTGCGCCAACTCCGAGACCGCCCAAGCCGCCAACAACAGCGCCGACACCTGTTTCATGGTTATTCTTAATCTGCGTTGCATTGATCTGTTCGACCACGCCAGAACGGATTTCCATCGGTGCGCTAGGGCCAGTCGGTGCGCAAGCCACTAAACCCAAAGCAACCACAAGGGATAACGCTACTTTAGAAATTTGTCTTAACATAAATGATCTCATTAAATTTGTTAAGCTTTGTAAAAAGCCATAGGTGAATTGTAACGCTAAGCTAGTCTTTCTCACCACCTTTCCTACTAGCAAGAAACGCATGCCTCATCCACTCTCAGGAGATTAATATGAAATTTAAATTTGCCGCAGCAGGAGCCTGCTTGTTGTTGAGCGTCGCAAACACGGCTTTCGCACAAACACCCAAAGCGTCCACATCCACCCAAGATTATGTCGCCATGTGCAGCAAGAAAACGGATGTGGCCGCGCAAAATTTCTGTCATGGTTTTGGTCAAGGTGTCTATGAAACGTACCTGATCACGCGTCACCCCAAAAAAGCGCCTGCATTTATCTGCGCTGAAAATTCCAAAAATACCCGACAGGACTACGTTGATGGCTTCGTGAACTGGTCGGCCTCCAATCCTAAATTCAATCAAATGTCGGCGGCTGACACCATCCTGCGCTACTTAGCAGAAACAGCGCCCTGTAAAAAATAATGTCTATTTCAATATTTGAGACTGATCTCTTTTGAATTCAAGTATTTCAGGAGCATTACCATGAAAAAAATTCTATTGGCCCTTCCTCTTTTTGCAGCCCTTACCTTGACAGGCTGTTCAGGTATGAACACCACGCAGCAACGCGAACTCTCCGGCGGCGCGATTGGCGCAGCAGCAGGTGCCGGTATCACAGCCATTGCGGGTGGCAATCCCATCTGGGGCGCGATCGGTGGCGCAGCAGTGGGTGTGCTGGGCGGCTATGTCTATGACAAGCACGAACAAGGTCAGTGAAAATAATGTGCTTTGTTTGAGTTTCAACAGAAGCACGTGTTTAATCCAAAAGCCTCGCTACTTGCGGGGCTTTTGATTTTTCCATCGACGATGAACCCACCACCATTGCTCTGGATGACGAACAATCGAAAGTTCAAGCGCTTGGTTATACACGCGGGTATTTTTTATAATTTCCTGACCCACGTCATCATCCAGCACAGGATCAAGCGCAGGAAAGAATTTAAGCACATGCGTACCATCAGGCTCTCGCCAAGAAGAAGCTGGAATGACCGGAGCACCCGTTGCCAAGGCGATGATGGCCATACTTTTATAGGTGCCGGCAGCTTGACCAAAGAACTCAACTTCAATGCCCTCTGGACGTCGTGCGTACTGATCGAAAGGGAACACAATCGCATCGCCTGACTCGAGCGTTGAAACAATCTCCTCAAGAGAGCCGCGCCGACCCACCACGCCAAAACCCGCTTGATTAAAACGTCTGGTGAGCATGTCGCTCAACCACTTCGGCTTAATCGGACGTCTCAAGAAATGAATCCGCCCTTTGACCTGCGGAAAATGCTCAATCCCGGCAACCGTGGACACCTCGAAATTTCCAAAGTGTCCTGTCAGGATCAAGATTCCCTTGCCGGCCTCAAAGGCCTCAATCATGCCATCAACGCCTTCGACACGGACGATGGATTTTTTACGCGCCTCAGAAAAAAAACGAAACTGAATCAATTCCTTGAGGAGGGATAACAAATGGCCGTAATGGGCTTGCGCGAGTAAAGCAATTTGCTCGGGATCAACATTTGCCCCGTAAACACGATTAAGATTTTCTAAAATGACTGCACGGCGATAAGGCAACCAACGGAAAATAAATCGCCCACCCCATGAGGGATTGAGGATGCGTTGAATCCTCAAGGCAACTGCCGTTGCTGTTGTTTCGCTATGGGTGAGCGAAATTTTGATTGTTTGAACCAAGTGGCGGCCCATCACGATTTCAGCAGCAGGTGTGACTGCAATATGAGGCGCACCGTATTCGTCTTTGACGACAGAAAAATCCATCGCGGTAATAATGTTTAGTGCGGTTTCGCGCGGAAATAATTTAAGGCAGGCTTCTTTGGCGGCGAAACGCGCGGCAAGACTAGCAATGCGTCCCAGCCCCTCACCCGCATCCTCGATTTCGCGTTGAGAAAAAAGCTTGTCGAGCTCGCCTGGCATTGCCTCAAGCAAGCGGGCAATGCGCGCAATTTCAACAGTATCAACTGCGCAACCGTCTGGCAAAGGCGCGCCTTCGTGCAAGGCACTTGGCTGTGCGTTGGGCTGCGTCACGTCACTCAACACTCGCGCGCAGCGCGCAACAGGACTGCCGCATTGGTGCCAGCAAAACCTCGGCACAACACCAAGACGACGTCGCTACGTGCAGGGCGATTTTCCCGGCTCACATTCAGACCCGAGCAACCTGATGCAAGCTGTTCAAGCGTTGCAATCCCGGGCACAATATTTCGGCGGCACGCTTCTAGTCCTAGTGAAACATTTATTGCGCCAGAAGCTGCAAATAGATGACCAATCGACCACTTGAATCCAGTCATGGGAGGCATGTCTGCGCCAAACACTCGCAGCAAGGCAGCCGCCTCAGAGCAATCAGAAGCTTGGGTTCCATTAGCGTGGGCTACTATCATGCCAACATCTACGGGCTTGAGGCCTGCATCAGCCAGTGCGCATTCAATTGCACGGCTCAAGCCATCACCATCCTCTCGCACGTCAAAGATACCCTCGCCCTCTGAGGCATCTCCGCCCCCGAGGTATTCACCCAAGATTGTGGCACCGCGCTCTTGCGCAGAGGCCTCTGTCTCTAAAACGAGCGAGGCAGCACCCTCTCCCAACAAACAGCCATTGTGCCGTTTGTCAAAAGGGCGCAGCAAATCCTTGGAAATCAAACCAACCTTGTCCAGATAGAGCAACGTTTGTGGCTCGATCGGCGCATCGTGGCCGATCGCCACCACCCGTTGCGCATCGCCTTCACGCAACGACCAAGCGCTTTCGATCACCGACAATACGCCACTCGTCGTGTGATTGGTGATGCAGCCATTGGGGCCTTTGAGCTGATTACGAATACTCACGTGACACAGTACATTGTTCGGCAAGGAGCGCAGCAACCACATCGGATTGACCATATTGGACAATTCTTGGCCGAACTTGGCCAGGCTGCCACCTGTTTCGGCCATGAGAGGAAAGTAGTCATAGCTGACCTCAAACGCTCCGCCACCCGACCCTACATAACAACCCGTTTGGTCCGCATAGGCATTGGCTGCTTTTTCATCTAATGCTTCACGCCACGCAGACAAACCTGCTTGCTCAATCGCCTGTGTGCCCGCATAAATACCAAACACATCTGAACGTCGAACTAATTTAAGCAATTTGCGGTCGCCCAACAGTTTGCCGCCGTTGTAGTCCTTGACCTCTGCGGCGAGACTGCCATTCCACTTTTCTGCATCCCAGGCACCAATCGGAGCAAGCGCAGACTGTCCTTGGAGCAGCGCATCCACAATGGCGGCGGGATCTTGGCCCGCGCCGCAAATCGCACTATTACCAGTGATCACAATACGGGTCATGACTATTACCGTCCTGCAGCGATCAACGCTGCGGTTTCTTCGGGGTGTCTAAAGGCCAAACAACTATTGCTGCCGCCAAAACCAAGAGAGTTGGAAAGTGCCATGCCAATACGAGCATGTCGCGGGACATCACGCACGATATCCACAGCACAATCAGGATCAAGTTCGCGAAGATTAGCGCTCGGAGGCATCAAGCCATCCCGAATCGCCAAGGCGCAAAATCCGGCTTCAACGGCTCCGGCTGCAGCAATCAGATGTCCCGTCACGCTCTTAGTTGAGCTCACACCCACCTGCATGGCACGCTCACCAAAGACGGCATGAACAGCTGCGCACTCGCTGCGGTCATTCATTGGGGTAGAAGTACCGTGCGCATTTAAATAATGAACATCACTTTCAGTCGCACCGGCATCATAAATCGCGCGGCGCATCGCCTGAATCGGGCCATCGCCAGAGGGATGCGAGTCGGTAATACGGTATGAAGACAGAGAATTCCCATCCCCCGCCAACTCAGCATAAATCGTGGCACCACGCTGCATGGCGCTGTTCCATTCTTCGAGAACGAGGAAACCCGCGCCCTCACCCAAGACAAAACCATTGCGCGTCAGATCAAACGGACGGCTGGCACGCTCAGGTGTGTCGTTGTCTGGCGACACCGCTGAAAGCAAGCAAAATCCCGACAAACCAACCGGCGAAATCATGGAATCAAAACCACCGGTTAACACGCGATCCGCGACACCACGACGAATCAAACGTAACGCTGTGCCAATGGCTTGGCCGCCTGAAGCGCAAGCAGTGTGGACGGTCGAGGCATAGCCGCGTATTCCGAAGCGACGCAGCAACAACGAGACACCTGCAGTCGACAAACTTCGACTAAAAGCCATCACATCATTGGCAACCGGTTCAGCCAAAATAGCAGGAGGCTCGAATTCACCTTGCGGTGCGGCAGCTTGTTGAATGGCGGCGATTTCCTCGTGCGCCACAGTCATCATGCCAGCACCCACCACACACCCCCATCGCGCAGCATCTTGTTGCGTCGGGCGAATACCTGCATCTGCAATGGCTTGATCCGCTGCACCAATGGCAAAACGATGGGCACGGCTTGCATATTTGAGTAGTTTGCGGTCATCAAGAGGCGGCAGGTCATCAAAGCCTTTGACCTCGGCAGCAATGCGTGTGGAAAAACCTGAGGCATCAAAAATCGTAATAGGACCCGCGCATCCCTTGGCAGCCTTAATACGCGCCCAAGTCGATGCCACGTCTAATCCCGCAGGTGTGACGAGCCCAATACCAGTAATCGCTACGCGACGTCTTGCGGTCATGCGGTTTCTCCGGAGTCAGGGACAAAAAACATCTTGGCACCTGCAATCGTACGGCCCTCAGCGTGAGCGCCAACTTTAATCAAAATAGGTTCAGCGTCTGTTTGGCCTGGCTCGGCGGCCTCTGCAGACAACACCAGTGTTGCGCCGGGCGCGGTAAAAGCACGCACCTTGACGTTCGTAATGCGCTGGACGCGCACAGAGCCGCCAGCCAGACTCTCAGCCAACCGCTGAGCGAGCTGTAACTGAGCATCCAGCATCAATGTGGCAGGAAATACGGGCCGCCGGGGAAAATGGTCAGAGAAAAATGCGGCCTCAGACGGCACGGACAAATTCGCTTCAAGACGCTGACTGCCCTCTCCAGACAGGTCACTCAAGACGGGGCTGGGCAAACCGTTGAAAGCGCCAGGTTCACGGCCGGTTGTTGTCAGCAAAGCGAAATCAGCGCGTAAAGACTCGGGTGCATCGAACTCGAGAATATCGAGCATGGAGCCCAGCGTATCGCTCAATTCTAAAATCAGTTGACCCTTAACCAGGGCGCGTCCTCGGTATTGGATGGATTCGGCATCGCAAGACTCAATGTCAACAATCAACTCAAGCATATCTCCCGGCTTGGGCAGTCTGTGCATTCTTGTGTCACCCGCGAGCGCAGCAACGGGTCGGTGCGTGAAATCAACTACCGACATCGCAACCCATGCAGCCAGTTGTCCAATCGCCTCAGCGACCAGGCTGACAGGAAAGCGGGAAACCGCCGTTGGAATTGTGTAGAGACCACAAGCTCGCGCAGTCCCTTCGATTTCGGTAATGCGATCTACGAATGAGAACGCTGCAAAGCGGCCTGAGTCGCTTGCAGTACCTTTGCCGCCCGAACCACCCTCCGGCGAGGCCTCAGGGGCCTGCGCCATTGAGACTGCCATATCAGCCAGCGGCTTGTGACTCACGCTGAGCGCGGATCACGAGCTTGCAGAACGTTTCAGGCGTGTAAAGACGCGCAATATGGTCGACACGCATGGGGGTTTTGAAGCGTGAAGCGTCGATTTCGGACAAGTACTCGCGCAAACGCGCCAGGCCTTTTTCAGTCAAGATGCCATTTTCTTCGAATTCGGTCACGGGCATATCGCCGCGCACATCTTCGATGATCTTGCCGCGCGGAACCTTGATTTTGAAGGCGCGCTCAAGACGGAACACCATATCCAAAAAGTCGATGGACTCAGCGTCGAGCCCCTCGATCAGAGAGACGTCCAGTTGGATGTCATCCACGTCACAGCCCAACGCATCGGCCATCGTTTTTTGAACGGTCGGGAAGACCGCCATGATTTCTTCTTTAGAGATGACTGCTTCAGCCATGATTTACTCCCTGTATGTCAACGCCTGTCATTTTAACCCATCTGCAGGGGAATCCCGCCTCGTAAAACTGCTGAGCGAGGCCTGATGCCTCCCGTTTCAGCCCATTTTGAAGCCGCCATCGACGTAAAGAATCTGTCCAGTGATGTAACCAGCCATATCGGACACCAAAAAGACGACTGCATTTGCTATATCCTGAGCCGCACCATACCGTTTTAACAAAATGTTGCCCTTGACCTCGTCTGCGGCCAAATCACGGACTTGTTGGGACATTTCAGTTTCAATGACACCTGGCGCGACAGCATTGACGAGAATCTTGCGCGGAGCGAGCTCGACAGCCATGGCTCGGGTGAGTGCATCCACGGCACCCTTGCTCGCCGCGTAATTGGCCTGACCACGACCAGCTTTAATCCCAGCAACCGAGGACAAATTCACAATACGACCCGCACGTTGGGACATCATGTAAGGGATGACAGGACGCGCCACATTAAACACCCCGAAGACGTTGGTGTTTAGGACTGACGAAATCTCGTCATCCTCCATCGCAGCCATCAAGTTATCACGCACAATTCCCGCGTTATTGATAAGAATATCAATACGCTCGCACCGGTTGCCGATGGACCCCACCGCCGCCGCACAGGCAGCCGCATCACTCACATCGACTTGCATCGCCGTGGCCTGGCCGCCAGCAGCCATGACGGCGGCTACCACCTCCGCGGCAGCAGCTTCGTTACCTTTGTAAAAAAAGGTCACATTGACGCCCTCGCCTGCAAGCGTTTCAACAATCGAACGACCAATCCCGCGAGAGCCGCCTGTCACGATGGCAACTTTTCCAGCTAAACCAGATTTGAATGTCATGATTTTTAACCCGAAATGGCGAAACCGCCGTCTACGACCAAGGTATGCCCGTTCACCCACGCAGCCTCTGGCAAGCACAGTAGATACACTGCATCCGCCACGTTAGCAGGCAATAGGCTTGGGCCGACTGGAGTACGTGCAGCGAATTCAGCCAAAACCTGATCCCGGTTGGGAAAGTGGCTCAAGGCATCGGTGTCGACCACACCGGCAGAGACCGTATTGACGCGAATCCCGCGTGGACCAAGTTCCTGAGCTAAAGACCGCACGAGCGACTCGAGAGCGGCCTTGGATGCACCAATAAAGCCGTAATGGGGCATCGCCCGCTGAGAGCCGAGGCTAGACATTGCCACGATACGACCG
>Ga0247839_1001181_pt1 | contig 44645 bp, 39 predicted proteins | sample LaCruzMarch2015__6_FD_192405 | JGI IMG/M metagenome (GOLD analysis project Ga0247839, IMG submission 192405) | Freshwater microbial communities from meromictic Lake La Cruz, Castile-La Mancha, Spain - LaCruzMarch2015_16m | ecosystem: Environmental > Aquatic > Freshwater > Lake | place: Spain... | reverse complement strand
ATCTGATCGAACGCTTCTTCAACAAACTCAAACACTTCAGGCGCATCGCCACACGCTACGACAAGCTCGCCCGAAACTTCCTCGCAGCCGTCATGCTCGCTTCAGTTCGTATCCAAATGCGCGCTTACGAGTCCACTACCTAGTCCCACCACCAACGTGGAAAATCCACGGACAGGCTGTACATCCTCGCCTGCCCTGCGCTAGACCCCGCCGAACCTGAAGGACCCGAGCGCATGGCACTGACTTCGCCCGCATCGTCCCCCGGCGCCGCCGGCGCCTACCGCGTGCCGTTCCGTCATCGGCACCTGCTCGGCATCAGCCAGCTCAACCAGTACGAAATCGTCGAGCTGCTGGATCGCGCCGCGGCGATGATCCCAGTCTCGCGCCAGCCGCGCAAGACCTTGCCGACGCTGTCGGGCAAGACGCAGATCAACCTGTTCTTCGAGCCGTCGACCCGCACCCAGTCGAGCTTCGAGATCGCCGGCAAGCGGCTCGGGGCGCAGGTCACCAACATGTCGGTCCGGACCTCGTCGGTGAGCAAGGGCGAGACGCTGATCGACACTGCCGCCACCCTCAACGCCATGCAGCCCGACGTCATCATCGTCCGGCACGGATCTTCCGGCGCCGTGGAACTCCTCAGCCAGAAGGTCGGCTGTTCGGTGATCAATGCCGGCGACGGCGCGCACGAGCACCCCACCCAGGCGCTGCTCGATGCCCTCACCATCCGCCAGCACAAGGGCGACCTCGCCGGCCTTACGGTTGCCATCTGCGGCGACATCGCCAATTCCCGCGTCGCCCGATCGAACCTGCTGCTGCTCGGCGCCATGAACGTCCGCACACGCGTCGTCGCGCCGCGCACGCTGCTGCCGCGCGGCATCGAGGCCCTCGCCACCGAGGTCTTCACCGACATGCAGGAAGGCCTCAAGGGCGCCGACGTCGTGATGATGCTGCGCCTCCAGCACGAGCGCGCCAGCGGCAAGATGATTCCGTCGGTACGCGAATACTACCGCTTCTACGGCCTCGACGAGGAGAAGCTGGGCTACGCCAAGCCCGACGCCATCGTCATGCATCCGGGCCCGATGAATCGCGGCGTCGAGATCGACCCGGCCATCGCCGATGGCCCGCGCTCGGTCATCACCGAGCAGGTCGAGATGGGCGTCGCCGTCCGCATGGCGGTGCTCGACCTCCTCCTTGCCGACCGCGAGGTGGCGCAATGACCGCACCGATCGTCATCGCCAACGCCCGCGTCATCGATCCGGCAACGGGCCGCGACGCTCCCGGCGCCGTGCTGATCGAGAACGGCAGGATCGCCGGCATCACCAACGGAGCCCCGCAAGGCGTACCCGACGGCGCTAAGCGGATCGACGCCCGCGGGCTGATCGTTGCCCCCGGCCTCATCGACATGCGCGTCTTCACCGGCGAGCCCGGCCACGAATACCGTGAGACCCTCGCCACCGCAGCCGACGCTGCGGCGGCCGGCGGAGTCACCAGCTTCGTCCTGATGCCCGACACCACGCCCGTGATCGACGATGGCGCGCTGGTCGACTTCATCCTGCGCCGCGCCGGGGCCAAGGCCAGCGTCAACGTGCTGCCAGCGGCTGCCCTCACCCGTGGCCTCAGGGGCGAGGAACTCACCGAATACGGCCTGCTGCAGGAGGCGGGTGCAGTTGCGCTCACCGATGGCCGCGCCTCGATCCAGTCGGCTGGCCTGCTGCGCGCCGCCTTCGGCTACGCCCGCAACTTCGACATGCCGGTCATCCACCAGCCCGCCGAGCGCTCGCTGATCGGCGACGGCGTGATGAACGAGGGACTGCTCGCCTCAATCTCGGGCCTCAAGGGCATCCCGATCGAGGCCGAGACCATCCCCCTCGCCCGCGACCTGCAGCTGGCCGCGCTGACCGACGTCCGCTACCACGCCGCACAGGTCTCGACTGGTGCCGCCGTCGAGTTGCTCGCTGCTGCCAAGCGCCGCTCCAGTCGCGTTTCGGCCGGCATCTCGATCAACAACCTGTCGCTCAACGAGAACGACGTCGCGCCTTACCGCACGTTCTTCAAGCTGTCGCCTCCGCTCCGCTCCGAGGACGATCGGCGCGCGGTGATAGACGGACTCGTGTCGGGCGCCATCGACACCATCCACTCCGCCCACGATCCGCAGGATACCGAGGTAAAGCGCCAGCCCTTCGCCGAGGCCTCTGACGGCGCCATCGGCCTCGAGACGCTGCTGGCCGCTGCGCTCCGCCTCGTTCACTCGGGCGATGTGCCCCTGCTCACCATCCTCCGCGCCATGACCAGCCGGCCGGCCGAAATCCTCGGGCTGAGCTCGGGCCGCCTCGCCGTGGGCGCTCCGGCCGACTTGATCGTGTTCGACCCGGATTTCCCCTGGGTCGTGACCGAGCCGGGCATCCGCTCGCGCTCCCGCAACACTGCCTTCGAAGGCGCCCGCATGCAGGGCGCCGTCATGCACAGCTTCGTTGCGGGCCGCCCGGTCTTCAGCCATGCTGCCACCCGGGAGGGCGCCGCCACATGAATTTCCTGATCGCGACTGTGCTGGGGTACCTCCTCGGCTCCATTCCTTTCGGCCTGCTGCTGACCCGCTCGGTTGGCATCGACATCCGCTCGGTCGGATCGGGCAATATCGGCGCCACCAATGTGCTGCGCACCGGCAATCGGTGGATGGCCGCCGCGACGCTGCTGCTCGATGCCGGCAAGGGGCTTGTCGCGGTGCTCGTCGCCCGTCAGTTCCTCACCGCAGGCGCCGATTCGGCGCTCGCCGCCGACTTCATCGTCTATGGCGCGGGTGTCGGTGCCTTCTTCGGCCACGTCTTCCCGGTCTGGCTGGGCTTCAAGGGTGGCAAGGGCGTCGCCACCTATATCGGCGTGCTGCTTGGCTGGAGCTGGATCGTCGGCCTGGTCTTCTGCGGGGTCTGGCTGTTGATTGCCGTAACGCGCAAGTTCTCGTCGCTCGCGGCGCTCACTGCCGCGGCAACCGCACCGGTCTTCGCCTTCGGACTGAGCGGCTTTGCTGCCGGCGGGCCGTCCAGCGAGTCCGCAGCCTTCGCCTTCGCCGCAGCCTGCGCGCTTCTGAGCTTCGTGACCTACTTCAAGCACTGGCCGAACATCCGCCGCCTGATCGATGGCACCGAGCCGAAGATCGGCTCCGAGAAGAAGGCCGGCTGACCAGTGTCCGGCGGCGCGATCCTGCTCACGCCGTCGCAGCGCATCGACTGGCTGCGGCTGATCCGCACCGACCATGTCGGCCCGCAGACCTTCCGCCAGCTGATCAACCGGGAGGGCTCGGCCGAGGCCGCTCTCGCCGCCCTGCCCCAGTTGCTGCAGCGCGCCGGCACCCACGTCCGCATCCCCAGTGTCGCCGAAGCCGAGGACGAGATTGCTGGCCTCGAACGCTATGGCGCCCGCCTCGTCGCCTCCGGCGAATCCGACTACCCGGCCCTCCTCAAGTACATCTCCGGCGCACCGCCCCTCCTCGCCATCGCCGGTGGCCAGCGTGTCGACTGGCGCCGCAACGTCGCCATCGTGGGCGCGCGCAATGCCTCGACGGCCGGGCACAAGTTTGCCCGGATGCTGGCCAGCGATCTGGGCCACGCCCGCTACACCATCGTCTCCGGCCTCGCCCGGGGCATCGATGCGGCCGCCCATTCGGCATCGCTGCAAACCGGCACCGTCGCGGTCCTCGCTGGCGGCATCGATCAAATCTATCCCGCCGAGAACCTCCCGCTGGCCCGCGAAATCCTCGAGAATGGCGGCGCGCTCGTCACCGAAATGCCGCTCGGCTGGGAACCCCGGGCCCGCGATTTTCCGCGCCGCAACCGGCTGGTTTCCGGTCTCACGCTCGGCACGGTGGTTGTCGAGGCCGCCAAGCGCTCGGGCTCGTTGATCACCGCCCGGCTGGCGCTCGAGCAGAACCGCGAGGTGTTTGCCGTGCCGGGCTCGCCGCTCGATCCCCGCGCCGAAGGCGGCAATGCGCTGATCCAGCAGGGCGCGCACCTCATCACCAGTGCGCAGGACATCATCGACGTGCTCCGCGATACCGACCCGTCGCGCTCCAGCCTGCTTGAGCCAGACTGGCTGCCCGAGACCGATTTCTTCGAGCTCGCACCGCCCACCGAAGACGAGCGCGCCATCCTGATGGGCTCGCTCAGCGTCACGCCGGTCGCGGTCGACGACGTCATCAAGTCCACCGGCATCGCCACCGGTCGGGTCCAGACCCTGTTGCTCGAACTCGACCTTGAAGGCCGCGTCGAGTGGTCAAGCGGCCAACTGGTCGCGCTGAAGCCCTGACGGCCGCTCGCGCAGCGTCGCGAGCAAGGCGAACCCGGCGCACGGGACCATCGTGTTCAGCACCCGCACCCAGGCGCCCTCGAAAACGATGACGTTCAGGATCGGGTCGAAGAACGGAGCCGGGAACCGCACGTCGGCGAACATGTAGGTCGCGGCACAGGCCGCCGAGATCAGCACGCTCACCCCGAGCAGCACCATGGCGCCCACCCGTCCTGCCGCACTGCGAGGCCAGGCGAACGCCAGCACCACGGCCAGCACCGGCAGCATGCCGACCAGGTGACGCGGACCGGTGGAGGAGCCGCCATCCCAGTAGAAATAGCTGGCATTGACCAGCAGGAAGCAAAGCGCCACCCCGAGCGTCACCGCGGCAAGCGACCGCAGGTCGGGCCGCTGTCCCATCCGCAACCAGCCGAGTGGCAACAGCAGCAGCACCGGCGCCAGCGGCAGCAGCCCGCGATGCAGCCCGAACAGCACTTCACCGATCACGGCGGGATCCGGAATCGTCAGGCCGAACAGCCCCTGCTTCATCCCCTCGAACCCGACCACCTGCGAGTAGCCGAGCGTGAACGGCGAGCCGAACACCACCTGGTTGTAGACCAGCAGTGGCAGCAGCCCGGCCACCCCGCCGAGGCTGGCACCCACCAGTCGCGCCAGCAGCCGCTCCCGTTCGCCGAACAGATAGTAGAGTGCGATCACGGCCACGGCTGGCGCCGCGACAAGGTCCATCGTCAGGATGTATCCCAGCAGCAGGCCGAGCAGCGCTGGGATCCAGACTCCCGCCCGCCCCTGCGACCACACCGTCAGCGCCAGCGCCACCAGCAGCAGGCTGCCCGTCGCGGCGTGGGCGAAGAACGCCGTCGACCACCCGAAAAATGGCGTTCCCAGCGCCAGCCCGGCCGCTGCGAACAAAGCCGCCGCATCCGGCACCCCGAGCCTCCGGCACAGGAGATAGAGCACCGAAGTCGCGAGCGCCGCCAGCAACCCCACCGTCGACAGCACCGCCGCGATCATCGCCAGCGGAAACTGCTCCCGGTCCAGCACCCCGGTCGGCGCGCCTAGCAGGTGCCGCGTCAGCGCCACAGCCGGCACGGCCAGCAACGACAGTCCCGGCGGCTTGTCGGCGTAGAAGTGCCCCTCGTGCTCGGCGAGGTCGACCGTCAGGACGGCATAGTCATCAATGTCGAGCTTGCCCTCAGTCATCGCGAGGGTGAGCGCCAGGCGTGTCACCTGCTGCGGGTTGTAGACGTCCTGCGGCGTGTAGCCGGCGAACGCCAGCAGCGTCAGCAGGAAGATGATGCCGGCCTTGAGATGTCGCATGCGCCTGGGGGTCCAAATCCAGAGGTGCGCATGCTGCCATCGGAGCGTGAAGATTCTTCCCCCATAGGGGGAATGGCGGGATGGCCGTTTTCGGCTGGTTGACAGCCCCAGACCGCTTCACCATGTTGCGGCCCGTTCGAAAGCCACTCCCTGAAAGCACTATCCCCATGAAGCTCGTCATCGTTGAAAGTCCGGCCAAGGCCAAGACGATCAACAACTACCTGGGCAAGGACTATGAAGTCCTCGCGAGCTTCGGCCATGTCCGCGACCTGCCGGCCAAGGACGGATCGGTGCTGCCCGACGACGATTTCGCCATGATCTGGGAAGTCGATACGCAGTCGAAGAAGCGCCTCGCCGATATCGGCAACGCGCTGAAGAACGCTGACGAACTGATCCTCGCCACCGACCCGGATCGCGAAGGCGAGGCGATTTCCTGGCACGTGCTCGACGTCCTTCGGCAGAAAAAGCTGATCAAGGACAAGCCGGTCAGCCGCGTGGTCTTCAACGCCATCACCAAGGCGGCGATCACCGAGGCGATGCAGCATCCGAGGCAGATCGACGAGCCGCTGGTCAACGCCTATCTGGCCCGCCGTGCCCTCGACTACCTCGTCGGCTTTACTCTCTCGCCCGTCCTCTGGCGCAAGCTTCCCGGCTCGCGCTCGGCCGGCCGCGTCCAGTCCGTGGCATTGCGGATCATCTCGGACCGCGAGCGGGAGATCGAGAAGTTCAAGGCGCAGGAATACTGGTCGATCGGCGCCCGCCTCAGCGAGAAGGGCAAGTCCTTCGAGGCCCGGCTCTACTCAGTCGACGGCAAGAAGACTGACCGGCTCGACGTCGGCAACGCGGCCGATGCGGAAGCCCTGCGCGCAGCGATCGCCGCCGGCACGTTCTCCGTCAGCTCCGTCGACCGCAAGCCGACCAAGCGCAACCCCTACGCGCCCTTCACCACCTCGTCCCTGCAGCAGGATGCGTCGTCGCGCCTCGGCTTCTCGCCGAGCCGCACCATGCAGATCGCCCAGCGTCTGTATGAAGACGGCATCATCACCTACATGCGAACCGACGGCGTGCAGATGGCGCCCGAGGCGATCGACCAGGCCCGCCGGGCTATCTTCAAGGAGTTCGGCGCCGAGTACGTGCCCGAGAAGGCGCGAATCTACCAGACCAAGGCGAAGAACGCGCAGGAGGCCCACGAGGCTATCCGGCCCACGGACATGTTCCGCCACCCCAATACGCTGCGCGGCGATTCAGACCAGCACCGGCTCTACGAGTTGATCTGGAAGCGCACGCTCGCCAGCCAGATGCGGTCGGCCGAAATCGAACGCACCACTGCCGACATCGCCGTCTTCGCCACGACCCGAGACATCGCGCTCAGGGCCATCGGCTCGGTCGTCACCTTCCCAGGTTTCCTGGCGCTTTACGGCGTGCAGGCCAAGGAGGATCGCACCGACGAGGCCGAGGACGACGAGGATAGCCGCGAACTGCCGCCGCTGAATGTCGGCGACCGCCCGAAGCTCGAGGAAGCGCTGATCGAGCAGCACTTCACCCAGCCGCCGTCGCGCTACTCCGAAGCCAGCCTCATCAAGAAGATGGAAGAGCTCGGCATCGGCCGGCCCTCCACCTACGCCGCCACCGTGAGCGTGCTGCAGGACCGGAACTATGTGCGTCTCGAAAAGCGCACGCTCATCCCCGAGGATCGCGGCCGCATCGTCACCGCCTTCCTCGAGAACTTCTTCGCCAAGCTGGTGGAGTACGGCTTCACCGCCGGCCTCGAGGAGAAGCTCGACGAGATTTCCGCCGGCACGCTTAACTGGAAGGACGTGCTGCGCGAGTTCTGGATCGACTTCACGCGGCAGACCGACGACATCAAGGACCTGCGCGTCTCCGAAGTGCTCGATGCGCTCAACGAGTCGCTGAAGGATCATATCTTCCCGGCCAAGGCTGACGGTTCCGATCCCCGCCACTGCCCGAACTGCGGCGAGGGCCAGCTGTCGCTGAAGCTCGGCAAGTTCGGCGCCTTCATCGGCTGCTCGAACTACCCCGAGTGCCGCTATACCCTGCAGCTCTCCGATGCCGCCGCCGGTGGCGCTTCGGAGCCGGGCGCCGGCGACGGCGTGCTCGGCACCGATCCCGAGAGCGGCCTCGAGGTGCTCTTGAAGTCCGGCCGCTTTGGGCCATATGTGCAGCTGGGCGACGGAGACGAGCCGAAACGCTCGTCGCTTCCCAAGGGCTGGGAGCCCGGCAGCCTGACGCTCGAAAAGGCGTTGCAGCTGCTGTCCCTGCCTCGCGACGTCGGCCTCCACCCCGAGTCGGGCAAGCCGATCACCGCCGGCCTCGGCCGCTACGGCCCGTTCGTCCTGCACGATGGCAAGTACGCCAACCTTCCGGATGTGGAAGAGGTGTTCACCGTCGGCCTCAACCGGGCCGTCGACCTGATCGCGCAGAAGGCCGCCGGTGGCGGACGCTTCGGTCGCGGTGGCGCCACCCCGGCTGCCATCCAGACCTTCGAGCACGATGCGGGCCCGATCTCGGTTCGCGCCGGCCGCTATGGGCCGTACGTGAATCAGGGCAAGGTGAACGCCACGCTGCCCAAGACGTTGAAGCCTGAGGAGATCACCCTCGAACAGGCGCTGGAGCTGATCGTCGCCAAGGGCGGCGCCACTCCGAAGAAATCCGCGTCGCGCTCCGCTGCTGCCAAGAAACCGGCGGCCAAGAAGACCGCGACGACCAAGAAACCAGCGGCCAAGGCGAAAGCCACTACGGCAAAGCCGAAGGCCGCCAGCAAGAAGACCAGGGCGGAGACCTCCGCCTAAAAGAAAGATCCAATGGCCAGAGCGCCACGTACAACCAAGACCAAAGCCCCACCGAAAGCTGCCCGGCAGTTCGAGGTGGGCACCCTCCCCTCGCGGGAAGCCATCCTCGAAGCGATGGCCCAGTTCCCCGATCTCGACGGCAAGCGCGAGCTCGCGCGGCACTTCGGCATCAAGGGCGACATGCGCACCCCTTTCAAGGTGCTGCTCAAGGAGATGGAAGGCGACGGCCACCTGGCCCGCAGCCGCAAGCAGATCCGGCGCACCGCCGCCCTGCCCGCCGTCACCGTCCTCGACATTCCCGCCGACGCGGACCCGGATGATCTCCACGCCTTCCCGGCGCAGTGGAATGACGCCGAAGGCCTGCCGCCGCGCGTCAGCGTAAAGCCGGGCTCGCGCGTCGCTCCGTCTCCCGGAGACCGCATCCTCGCCCGCATCGACGCCGGTGAGGACGACGTTCCCCACTACATCGCCCGCCCGATGAAGGTGCTGGAGAAGCCGCGGCGCGGCCAGATCGGCATCGTCCGCATGGACGAGGACGGCGCCCGCCTCATGCCTATCGATCGGAAGTCCAAGGAGATGCGGATCGATATCGGCGACCTCAAGGACGCCCGCGACGGCGACCTGGTGGAAGTTGAGGTCAAGTTCACCGGCCGGCTGATGATCCCCAAGGCGCGGATCACCAACGTCATCGGCAATCCCAAGACCGAGGGCGCGGTCTCGATGATCGCCATCCACAACCTCGAAATCCCCTACCGTTTCCCGTCCGCCGTGACCAAGGAAGCCGAGGCGGCGAAGGAAGCCACCGTTAGGGGTCGCGAGGACTGGCGGCACATTCCGCTCCTCACCATCGACCCGCACGACGCCAAGGACCATGACGACGCGGTGTATGCCGAACCCGACACCGACGAGAAGAACGAAGGCGGCCATATCGTCTATGTCGCCATCGCCGACGTCGCGGCCTATGTGGGTCCCGGTACGGCGCTAGACCGCGAGGCCTATATCCGCGGCAACTCGGTCTACTTCCCCGACCGTGTCGTGCCGATGCTGCCCGAGCGCATCTCGAACGAGCTCTGCTCGCTGAAGGAAGGCGAGAGCCGCCCCTCCCTCGCCGTCCGCATGGTCATCGGCGCCGACGGTCGCAAGCGTTCCCACAGCTTCCACCGCGTGCTGTTTCGCTCGGCCGCCAAGCTCAGCTACCAGCAGGCGCAGGCCGCCATCGATGGTCGCCCTGACGACAAGACCGGCCCGATCCTCGACAGCATCCTCAGGCCGCTCTGGGCCGCCTATGGCGTCATGGCCAAGGCCCGCGACAAGCGCGGCCCGCTCGACCTCGATTTGCCCGAACGCAAGATCATCCTCGACGCCAACGGCCTCGTCGCAGACGTCCGCGTGCCCGAGCGGCTCGACGCGCATCGCCTCATCGAGGAGATGATGATCGCGGCCAACGTCGCCGCGGCCGAAACGCTGGAAAAGCACCGCCAGGCGCTGATCTACCGCGTCCACGACGAGCCAAGCGACGAGAAGCTCACCGCGCTGCGCGACTTCCTCTCCTCGCTCTCGCTCCCGGCGCCACAGGGCGCTGGCGTGCGGCCTGTCGATTTCAACCGCATCCTCGCCAAGGCCAGGACGGACGGGAAGATCCAGCAGGTCTCCGAGATTGTCCTCCGCACCCAGGCGCAGGCCGAGTATGCGTCCGAGAACTACGGCCATTTCGGCCTCAACCTCGATCGCTACGCCCACTTCACCTCGCCCATCCGCCGCTATGCCGACCTGATCGTGCACCGCGCGCTGATCAAGGCGTTGGAGTTCGGCAACGATGGCCTTACCGAAGCCGAGGAAGCCAAGCTTCCGGGCATCGCCGAGCACATCAGCCAAACCGAGCGCCGCGCTATGCTGGCCGAGCGCGAGACCGTCGACCGGCTGCTGGCGCAGTTCCTCGCCGAGAAGGTTGGCGCGGAGTTCGATGCCCGAGTCGGCGGTGTCACCCGCTCCGGGCTGTTCGTTCGGCTCAAGGACAGCGGCGCCGATGGCTTCATCCCCGCCTCGACCATCGGCCAGGACTATTATCGCTTTGTCGAGGAAATGCAGGCGATGGTCGGTGACAACACCGGCGAGACCTTCCGCATCGGCGACGATGTCCGGGTCAAGCTGGTCGAAGCGGCACCGATCGCCGGCGCCCTGCGGTTCGAACTGGTCAGCGAAGGCAGCCGCGGCGTTCCGTCATCTGGTGGACGTGGACGCAAAGGACCATCTACCCATCGAGGCAAGGCGGGCACCTATCGCAAGTTCGCCAGAAAGACGAAATGACCATGGCAGTCGAAATCCAGGCTCTCCGCGAGCAGCGTTCGCTGGGCAAGGCAATACTCAACGGCCTGCTGTGCCGTTGCCCCAACTGCGGCAAGGGCAAGGTATTCTCCGGCTACCTGAAGGTTGCCGACAGCTGCTCCAACTGCGGCACGGAGCTCTCGAGCGCCCGCGCCGATGACTTCCCGCCCTACATCGCCATCTTCATCGTCGGCCACGTGCTGGTTGGCTGGATGCTGCACGCCGAGATGAGCGGCCCGGTCGATCCGATGTTCTACGTCTGGACGATGATTCCCCTCGCTATCGTCCTGCCGCTCGCCATGCTGCCCTCGATCAAGGGGGCGGTGATCGGGCTGCAGTGGGCGAACTTCATGTACGGCTTCGACCCCGATCGCGCCGATACCTCGAAGTCCGACGTCTGAGGCTCTCCGGCACGTGACAGTGCCTTGACAACCGGCCGCAAATCCGTAGGTTGCGCGCAAATTCGCAGGGCCGATCGGCCGACCAATTCAATGCCGCGCGAAATGCACCGCGCGGCAAGCCGTTTCAAGGGACACGACCATGGCTAAAGCCGTATCGCTCAAGATCAAGCTGGTTTCGACTGCCGACACCGGTTTCTACTACGTCACCAAGAAGAACTCGCGTACCCAGACCGAGAAGCTTTCGTTCAAGAAGTACGACCCCGTCGTGCGCAAGCACGTCGAGTTCAAGGAAGCCAAGATCAAATAAGCTGGCAGCAACGCCGGTTCAAAAAGAGCCCGCGCCATGTGCGCGGGCTTTTTTGTTTCCACCGTCTTGCGCACAGGCGGCATGGCGCATCACGAACGCAGAACGCCCGCTCCTGTAGAGGAACGGGCATTCTGAAAGGTGGCCGGTCCGCAGCGGTATGTCGAAGAGGCCACTCTTGACCACTGCGGACCAGCCTCCCTACGGGCCCAGGAGTTGCGGCGGACCTGAGGAGAACCGTAGGGATTTTAGGGGGACAGTCACGCAACGCTGGGCGCCAGTCCGTTGAGCGCAACCTATACAGGGCCCTGCTGCACTTGGAAGTCCAAGGCCGTATCGTAACTAATAGGTAACCTTAATTCTCCCGGCCCGTCGGGAGACATCAAGTCACGCGGCGTCGAATACGACCCGGTTCCGGCCCTCGCGCTTGGCGCGATAGAGCGCAACATCGGCGCGCTTCAGCATGACTTCGGGCGTATCCGTCTCGCACTCGTTCAGCGCCAGTCCCACCGACACGGTCAGCGCCAATGGCCGCGAATTGCCGCTGGCGAACACCCGCTCGGCGACTGCCTGGCGCACCCGTTCGGCCACGCCCTGCGCCTGCCGCCAGTCGGTGTCGGGCATCAGCACCACGAACTCCTCGCCCCCGAACCGGCAGGCGAGATCGACGCCGCGGATGTTGCGGCGCAACCGGTCGGCAAATTCGCGCAGCACCGAGTCGCCGATGTCATGGCCGTGCGTGTCGTTCACCGACTTGAAGAAATCCATGTCGATCAGCATCACAGCCATGTCGCGGGCCTGGTCCTGCGCCTTTTCCAGCATCAGCGACAGGTGCCGGTCGAAGTAGCGGCGGTTGTAGAGTCCGGTCAGTTCGTCCGTCACCGCCAGCGCCAGCGTATTCGTCACGCTCTGGCGCAACTCGGACGCGTAGCGCTGCCGCTTGATCTGGGTGCGCACACGGGCGAGCAGCTCGTTGCGCTCCACCGGGCGCATGATGAAGTCGTTGACGCCAAGGTCCAGCCCGCGCACGACGCGCGGCTTGTCGTCGTCCTCGGCGATGAGAATGATCGGCAGGGTGCGGGTCACTTCGGCGGTCCGCATCTGCGAGCAGACCCGCAGCGGATCGAAATCCCCAAGCGCCATCGACACCAGCACCAGCTCGTAGTCGCCGCCAGAGACAGCCATTGCCGCGTCGGCCGGGTTGGAAAGGATATCGACGCGGTGGCCGCCGGCGAGGTAGCCGCGAATACGCTCGGCCTGCCGTGGATCGGTATCGACCACCAGAATCGAACCGTCCTCGGAGCTGACGGCGTCCATGGCGCGCAGCGCATCCTCGATGGCGATCTCCTGGCCGGTCAGCGCGCGGGCGCGCAGCTCGTCGGTCAGCGTCTTCAACCGCACCAGGCTCTTGACGCGCGCCATGAGCTGCATGTCGTCGACCGGCTTGGTGAGGAAATCGTCGGCGCCGACATCGAGGCCGTGCACGCGATCGGAGGGCTGGTCGAGGGCGGTCACCATCAACACGGGGATATGGCTGGTCTTGCGGTCGGCCTTCAGCCGGCTGCAGACCTCGAAGCCGTCCATGCCGGGCATCATCACGTCGAGCAGGATGATGTCGATATCGCCGCGAGCGCAGATATCCAGCGCTTCCGGCCCTGACGAGGCCGTCACCACATCATAATACTCAGCCGAAAGGCGCGCCTCGAGCAGACGCACATTCGTCGGAATATCGTCGACGATCAGCACCCGCGCCGTCAAAGACCATAGACCCCAAGATTTCGGGAAAAACGCCCGGCTGCCAGCTAGTTGGCAGGCCCAATGTAGCGGGCAATGGTTTCCAAAAAGTGAGGCACCGAGATCGGTTTGCTGATGTAGCCTTCGCATCCGCCCTGCAGGATGCGCTCCTCGTCACCCTTCATGGCGAAGGCCGTGACGGCGATCACCGGAATCACCTGCAGCTCGTCGTCTTCCTTGAGCCACTTGGTGACCACCAGCCCGGAAACTTCCGGCAACTGGATGTCCATCAGGATCAGGTCGGGGCGATGCGCCCGCGCCAAGTCGAGCGCCTCGAGGCCGTTGCGGGTCTGGATGACGGAATAGCCACGCGATTCAAGCAGATCGTTGAAGAGCTTCATGTTGAGCTCGTTGTCTTCGACGATCATAACGGTCTTGGGCATGGCGACTCGGGTCTTGCCCGGAAAATGGGCCGGCAGACACTCGTGTAGTGCCCGAATTTCAGAGTAACATCAATGTCGTTACGAAAGCCCCAAGCCCTTGCCCAGACCCACCTCCAAAACCGCTGAACTCACGCCCGAGGCGCTCGGGGCCATCTGCCTCGGCTACCTCGCCGAAAATCCCACCCAGCTCGCCGAGTTCATGGGCATCACCGGCTATTCACCGACCGCCCTGCGCAAGGTTGCCGGCACGCCGGAACTGGACTCCGGCCTCATCGACTATTTCGCCCAGAACGAGCCGCTGCTGCTGGCGCTGTGCGCCAATGGCGGCTTCCGCCCCGACGATTTCATGCGCGTCTGGGCCAGGCTGAACCCCTCCGGCTGAACATGCTGAGTCTCTGCCGCGATTGCCTCGAGACGTCCCGCAGCACCGAGCGGCCGCAGCGCTGCCGGCATTGCGGTTCGCCCCGGCTGATCGCGCACGCAGAACTCGGCACGCTCTCGGTCGCCCATGTCGATTGCGATGCCTTCTACGCCTCGGTCGAAAAGCGTGATGATCCGAGCCTCGTCGACAAGCCGCTGATCATCGGCGGCGGCACCCGCGGTGTCGTCTCCACCTGCTGCTACATCGCCCGGCAGTATGGCGTGCGCTCCGCCATGCCCATGTTCAAAGCCCGCGAACTCTGCCCCCACGCCGTGATCATCCCGCCTGATATGGCGAAGTATGTCGGCGTCAGCCGCCGGATCCGCACCCTGATGGATGAGCTGACGCCGCTGGTCGAACCGCTCTCGATCGACGAAGCCTTCATGGACCTGTCGGGCACTGAAACCCTGCACCGCGCCCTGCCCGCCGTCACCCTCGCCCGCTTCGCGAAGCGCGTCGAAACCGAGATCGGTGTTACCCTTTCGGTCGGCCTCAGCCACAACAAGTTCCTCGCCAAGATCGCCTCCGACCTCGACAAGCCGCGCGGCTTCGCCGTCATCGGCGCGGCCGAGACCGTCGAGTTCCTGGCCCGCCACCCGGTCAGCCTGATCTACGGCGTCGGCAAGGTCTTCACCGAAACCCTGCGCCGCGACGGCTACGAGACCATCGCCCAGTTGCAGCAGGCCGACCCCACCGACCTGATGCGTCGCTACGGCGATTCAGGGGCCCGCCTCGCCCGACTCGCCCGCGGCGAGGACTCGCGCAGCGTCTCGATCGACAACGAGATGAAGACCATTTCGGCCGAAAACACCTTCAACACGGACCTCCGCACCTTCGAGGATTTGTCTACCGAGTTGCTGGCGCTGTGCGAACGCCTGTCCGAGCGCTTGAAGGCCAAGGGCGTTGTCGGCGATACCGTGACGTTGAAGCTCAAGTCTGCTGGATTTCGCTTGCGCACCCGCGCCCGGCACCTGATGATCCCGACGCAACTTGCCAACGTGCTGTACGAATCCGGCCAGCAACTGCTTGCCCGCGAACTCGATGGAACGGCCTTCCGGCTGATCGGCATCGGGGTCTCCGGCATTTCGGCGGCGGACGGCAACGATCCGGTCGACCTGATCGAGCCGGGCATTTCGCGCCGCAACGCCGCCGAACGGGCGATGGATGTGGTGCGCGGCAAGTTCGGCAAGGACGCGGTGATCCGCGGCAAGCTATACGAGCGGGTGAAGGCACGCGCCGCCCGCGAAACCGACAAACGAGACCAAGAGACTGATGATGACCAGCCCCATCGATAAGCTTCGCGAATACGGCTACGAGCTGCCGATGCCCAAGGCTCCCGTGGCCACCTATGTGCCGATCACCCGCACCGGCAATATCGTCTACGTATCGGGCCAGATTTCCTCGGGCGAGGGCGGCGTGATGACCGGCCTGCTCGGCGACACCATGAACGTCGTGCAGGGCGGCAACGCGGCCGAGCTCGCCGCCGTCAATTTCCTCAGCCAGCTGGTGCACAGCGCCGGTCTCGACCTCAACAAGGTCCGCGTGCTGAAGCTCACCGTCTTCGTCGCCTCCACGCCCGATTTCGCCGAGCATCACCTCGTCGCCAACGGCTGCTCCAACCTCATCGTCGGGGTCTTGGGCGAAAAGGGCCGGCACGCCCGCTCGGCCATCGGCATGGCTGCCTTGCCGCTCGGCGCTGCCGTCGAGGTCGAGGGCATCGTCGAGGTCGAAGGCTGACGCGCCTCTGTCATGCGGGAGTGCTAGCGGCGACGCCTGCCCTCCCCATGTGACAAGCCGGAACCCATGAGCGCAAAGCCCCTCTTCGACCGACCGATCGCCCATCGTGGCCTGCATGACCGCAGCAAGGGGATCATCGAGAACACCGCCTCGGCCTTCGAGGCGGCGTGCCGGCACGGCTTTACCATCGAGTGCGACGTGCAGCTGAGCCGCGACGGCATCCCGATGATCTTCCACGACGATGATCTCGACCGGCTTACCGGCATCCACGGGCCAGTCAGCGCGAAGACCATGGCCGAGCTTTCGAGCTACAAGCTGCTCGACAGTACGGCAGGCGATACGCCGCAGCGCTTCTCTGAGTTCCTCGCCCAGGTCGACGGCCGCGTGCTGCTGCAGGTCGAACTGAAGCAGCAGCCCGACCAGTCCACCACCGAAGTCCTGGCCCAGACCGTGCTCGACGCGCTGCAAGCCTATCGCGGGCCGGTCACCATCGAATCCTTCGATCCGCGGCTGCTGGTCGCGCTGCGCAAGCGCAATGCCGCCTACCCGCTCGGCATCGTCACCTACGGCTACGATGAGCCTGAATGGGAAGCCGGCATGTCGGGCGGCACGAAATTCATGCTGCGCCACCTGCTGCACTGGCCCTCGACCCGCTTCGATTTCATCTCCTGCCGCGACAACGCTCTCGACCTGCCGGCAGTGAAACTGTTCCGCTCCCTTGGCGTACCTGTCACCACCTGGACCATCAAGTCCTCGGCGGCGGCGCTCGCGGTCATGGGCAAGGCCGACCAGATCGTGTTTGAAGGGTTCATACCGCCAAGTGCGTAACATGGTGCCAAGTGCCTGAAGCCGCCTTCATCGCCAGCGTCGTCGGCACCGCGGCGGAGATTCCTGCCGAGGTCTGGAATCGCCTTGCGCCCAACCACGACGGCGTCGTCGACAACCCATTCGTCGATCACGCCTTCTTCCTCGCCGCCGAGCAATCGGGCTCCTCCAGCGCTCGCACCGGCTGGCAGCCGCAGCACCTTCTGCTCTCGGACGAGGCGGGCGAACCCGTCGGTGTGTTGCCCCTGTTTCTCAAGTCGCACTCGCAGGGCGAATACGTCTTCGATCACGGCTGGGCCGATGCCTTTCAGAGGGCCGGCGGCGACTACTACCCGAAGCTGCAATGCGCCGTGCCGTTCACCCCGGTCACCGGCCCCCGCGCCCTTGCACGCGATCCCGCCCATCAGACCGCCCTGCTCAGCGCCGCCGAGCAGCTTGCGACCCAGAACAACATCTCCTCGGTCCACATGACCTTCCTCACCGAGGAGGAAGCCGAACTCGCCCGCGCAAACGGTTGGCTCATCCGTCACGACACCCAGTATCACTGGCAGAACCACGGCTTCTCCACCTTTGACGACTTTCTTGGCAGCCTGTCGTCACGTCACCGCAAGGTTACACGACGCGAGCGTCGCGATGCGCTCTCTGCCGATGGCCTCACAGTCAGGTGGCTGACCGGCGCAGACCTCACCGAGGCCGTCTGGGACCAGTTCTTCGAGTTCTACCAGGATACCGGCAGTCGCAAGTGGGGTCGGCCCTACCTGACCCGCAGCTTCTTCTCGCTGCTCGGCGCGGCGATGGCCAATCGCGTCCTGCTGATGTTCGCTTACGATGGCGACGAGCCGATCGCCGGCACGCTCAGCCTCATCGGCCATGACCGGCTCTATGGCCGCTACTGGGGCGCCACGCGCAACGTGCCGTTCCTGCATTTCGAGCTGTGCTACTACCAGGCAATCGACTTCGCCATCGCGCACAAGCTGAGCGTCGTCGAAGCGGGCGCGCAGGGTGAACATAAGCTGGCCCGCGGCTATGAGCCCACCATCACCCGCTCCGCCCACTGGATCGGCCACCCCGGCCTGCGCGATGCCGTGGCCCGGTTCGTCGCGCAGGAACGTGCCTCCGTGGCGCGGGATCAGGAGATCCTGGAGCAATACACACCCTTCCGGCACGGCGAGCCGCCTGAGCGGTGAACGGTTGCGAACCATCTTCGCGCGTGCTCTCAGGTCCCGGCTGGACGCGGGTGGGGTCGGCGCAGTAATTTCCGGCCCTATGGGGGCCACACTCTGAGTGGATGGCAAAGCCACCAGGGGCCAGGGAGACGGCATGAGCAAGCGCATCGCGATTGCGGCGATCGGCACGATGGGTGACGTCCAGCCATTCGTGGCGCTGGGACGCGCCCTGACCAAGCGCGGCCATTCCGTCGTCATCGCGACAACCCTCGACTTCGAAGAGTTCGTCAAGTCGCACGGGCTCGAGTACCAGACACTCGGCACCGACATCCAGGCGTTCCTGCGCCAGAGCCAGTTCGACACCGTCATGCAGAAGAACTCTCTGCTCTACGCGCCAAAGCTGCTGCGCGACGGGCAGAAGATCCTGAAGGTTGCCACCCGCCACCTCTGGGCCGTGGCGCAGGATTGCGACGCCATCGTCTTCCACCAGACCACCAACTTCGCCGTCGATATCGCCGAGGCACTCGACATCCCGTCGATCATGACCGCCTTCCAACCGCTGAACCCCACCGGCGAGTTCCCCTATTTCGCCTACGAGGGCACGACGCCGGAGCCGCTGTTCAACCGCATCAGCCTCGATCCGCTGTTCAACCGGCTGAGCTACGTCATCCAGGCGGCCTACCAGACCTACTACGATTTCCCGCGCGACCGGATGCGCGCCAAGCTGCTTGGCCTACGCTCCCGCAAGCGCTCGGGCTTCTCCAAGAACGCCCGCGGCGAGCCGATCCCGGCGCTGCATGCCTACTCGCCCATCATCTCGCCCCGCCCCGGCGACTGGCCCGACTCGACCATTGTCACCGGCTTCTGGCGCCTCGACGACGATACGGGCTGGGAGCCGGATGCCGAGTTCCGCAAATTCCTCGATGCCGGCGACGCGCCGATCTACCTGGGCTTCGGCTCGATGCCCTGGGGCGCCCAGCGCAACACCGAGATCGTCACTAGGGCGCTGAAGGCCTGGGGCGGTCGTGCCGTCGTCGGCAAGGGCTGGGGCGGCATCCGCTCCGAGGACCTGCCGGACACGGTCTACTCGATCGAGAAGGCGCCCCACACGCGGCTGTTCCCGCTGATGAAGGCGCTGGTCCACCATGGCGGCGCAGGCACCACCTATGCCGGCCTCTACGCCGGCAAGCCGACCTTTGTCGTCCCGCACTTCTTCGACCAGCCCTACTGGGGCCGCCGGGTCTACGAACTCGGGTGCGGGCCGCAGCCGGTGCGCCTGCGCAAGCTCACCCCGACGATCCTGGCAGCGGCGCTCGACGAACTTTCGACCGAAACCTCATACGAACTTGCAGCCACCGAGCTCAGCGACCGTCTGCACCACGAGGATGGCACCAACCTCGCTGCCGACATCGTCGAGGAGACGATCGAGGGCTATCCCGGCAACTTCGATGAATCCGACGAACTGATGGGAGCCGCCTCGTGACCGCATACGACCCAGCCAACATCTTCGGCAAGATCATCCGCGGCGAGATCCCGGCGCACAAGGTCTACGAGGACGCCGATGTCCTCGTGATGATGGACATTTTCCCGCAGTCGAAGGGCCACACGCTGGTCATCCCGAAGGCCGCATCGCGTAACCTGTTCGATGCCGATCCGGCCGCCCTGGCGCGCGCCATCGCCCAGGTGCAGCGCGTCGCGAATGCCGTGCACAAGGCGATGAACGCCGATGGCATCCGCATCGCGCAGTTCAACGAAACGCCGGCAGGCCAATCGGTGTTCCACCTCCACTTCCACGTCATCCCTGCCTATGACGGGCAGGAAATGGGCCGCCACGCCGAGGGCAGGGCCGACGATGCCGAGCTCTTAGCGCAGGCGAAATCGATCGCTGCCGCTCTCGCCTGAGCCGGAGGGGGAGCGCGTGACACCTGCCCCGCACCTCACCCTCGGCCTCCTGCTCACCGCCGCCGCAGGAATGATCGACGTCGTCGGCTTCATCGAGCTCGGCGGCTTTTACACCTCGTTCATGAGCGGCAACACCACGCAGTTGGGCGCCGCCTTCACCGGCATGGAGGGCATGCTGCTCGCCCTGCCGCTGGGCCTGCTCATCATGTTCTTCCTGGGCAGCTTCCTCGGCGCGCTGCTGGCCGGCTTCTCGTGGGGCGGCGGGCGAGCGGTAACGGCGCTGGTGCTGGCGGGGCTGACCGTCACGCTCGCGCTCCACCAGCTCGGCGTGCCCTCGACCCAGTCGATGCTGGTGCTGGCCGCCTCGGCCGGGGCGCAAAACGCCATCCTGACGCAAAAAGGCGCGGCGCGGCTTGGCGCCACCTTCATCACCGGCACGCTGTTCGCGGCCGGGCAGGATCTGGCCCGTGCCGTCCGCGGGCAGGCGCCGCCGTTCCGCTGGACGCAGCACCTGATGGTCTGGCTGGCCCTGCTGCTCGGCGCCCTCGTCGGCGCGGCGGCCTACGCGCCGTGGCACCTCTGGGCGCTGTTGCTGCCCGGCGCAGTTTACCTCGCCACGCTGACGGGCTTCCTGCTCCGGCGCATCGAATAGAAAAGGCCGGGATCGCTCCCGGCCTTCATCATAACTGCATTCAGCCTCAGCTGTTCTCTTCGGCCGGCTTGTCCTCGGCCTTGTCGGCCGCCGCCTTCTTCTTGCTCGCCTTGGGGCCGGGAATGGCCTTGGGGCGTGCCGGACGCGGCGGGATGGCGATCAGCTCGAGCTTGGCATCCGGGCCGACGCCGACGACCGCCACCGTCACCGAGCCACCATTCACCAGCTCGCCGAACAGCACCTGGTCAGCCAGCGGCTTCTTGACGTGCTCCTGGATCACCCGACCCAGCGGGCGGGCGCCCATGCGCTCGTCATAGCCACGGATCGCCAGCCACTCGGCGGCCTCCGGGGTCAGCTCGATGGTCACGCCACGCTCGGCCAACTGGCCTTCGAGCTGCAGCACGAACTTCTCGACCACGCGACGCACCACGATCGGCGGTAGCGGGCCGAACGAGATGATGGCGTCAAGGCGGTTGCGGAACTCCGGCGTGAACATCCGGTTGATCGCTTCCTCGTCGTCCCCCTGCTCGCGCTTGCGGCCAAAGCCGATCGGCGACTTCTGCAGCTCCATGGCGCCGACGTTCGACGTCATGATCAGGATCACATTGCGGAAGTCGACCGCCTTGCCGTTGTGGTCGGTCAGCTTGCCGTGATCCATCACCTGCAGCAGGATGTTGAACAGATCCGGGTGTGCCTTCTCGATCTCGTCGAGCAGCACTACCGAATGGGGATGCTGGTCCACGCCATCGGTCAGCAGGCCGCCCTGGTCGAAGCCGACATAGCCCGGAGGGGCGCCGATCAGCCGCGAAATGGTGTGCCGTTCCATGTATTCCGACATGTCGAAGCGCAACAGTTCCACGCCCAGCGTATCCGCCAGCTGCTTTGCCACTTCGGTCTTGCCGACACCGGTCGGGCCGGTGAACAGGTAAGAGCCGATCGGCTTCTCCGGCTCTCGCAGCCCGGCTCGGGCCAGCTTGATCGCCGACGACAGCGCCGTGATGGCCGCATCCTGGCCGAATACCACCGTCTTGAGATTGCTCTCGAGGTGCAGCAGCAGCTCAGAGTCCGACTTCGATACCGACTTGGGCGGAATGCGGGCCATCGTCGCGACGGTCTGCTCGATGTCCTCGACGTCGATGATGGCCTTCCGCTTGTCCGGCGTCAGCAACATCTGGCTGGCGCCGGTCTCGTCGATCACGTCGATCGCCTTGTCCGGCAGCTTGCGGTCGTTGATGTAGCGCGCGCTCAGTTCCACCGCGGCCTTCAGCGCCTCATCGGTGTACTTGAGCTTGTGGTAGTCCTCGTAGTACGGCCGCAGCCCCTTCACGATCTCGATCGCATCGGGGATTGACGGCTCGTTGACGTCGATCTTCTGGAAGCGACGGACAAGCGCCCGGTCCTTCTCGAAGAACTGGCGGTACTCCTTGAACGTCGTCGAGCCGATGCAGCGGATGGCGCCGGAAGCCAGTGCCGGCTTCAGCAGGTTCGATGCATCGAGCGCCCCACCCGAAGTGGCACCGGCGCCGATCACGGTGTGGATCTCGTCGATGAACAGGATGGCGTCGGGGTGCTTCTCGAGCTCCTTCATCACGGCCTTCAGCCGTTCTTCGAAGTCACCGCGATAGCGGGTGCCGGCCAGCAGCGAACCCATGTCGAGCGAGTAGATGATCGACTCGCGCAGCACCTCGGGCACCTCGCCCTCGACGATCTTGCGCGCCAAACCCTCGGCAATAGCCGTTTTCCCGACGCCGGCATCGCCGACATAAAGCGGGTTGTTCTTCGAGCGCCTGCACAGAATCTGGATGGTCCGGCGCAGTTCGCTGTCGCGCCCGATCAGCGGGTCGATCTTGCCGGCCTTGGCCTTCTCGTTGAGGTTGACGCAGAAGTCGGCGAGCGCCGAACTCTGGCCACTGCCGCCCTGCCGCTCGCCGTCCTCGCCCTGGCCGTTGCCACCGGGCTGCTCGGCCCCGCGAACGCGGCGCTCTTCGCCCTGCCCAGACTTGGTGATGCCGTGCGAAATGAAGTTGACCGCGTCGAGCCGCGTCATGTCCTGCTGCTCGAGGAAGTACGCCGCATGGCTCTCGCGCTCGGCGAAGATGGCGACGAGCACGTTGGCACCCGTAACCTCTTCCTTGCCGGACGACTGCACATGGATCACGGCGCGCTGAATGACGCGCTGGAAGGCGGCGGTCGGCCGCGCGTCCTGCCCGTTCGGCACCACCAGGCTGTCGAGTTCCTCGTTGATGAAATCTTCGAGATCGCTCTTGAGCGCTTCGATGTCCACATCGCAGCCGGTGAGCACCGCGATGGTGTCGCGGTCATCGGTCAGCGCCATCAACAGGTGCTCGAGCGTCGCGAACTCGTGGGCCCGCTCGCGGGCCAGGTTCATTGCCTGATGCAGGGCCTTCTCAAGTCCGCGCGAAAAAGATGGCATATGACTGGTTCCTATTGCTTTTCCATCACGCATTGCAGCGGATGCTGGTTCTTGCGGGCGGCATCCATGACTCGGGTGACCTTGGTTTCGGCCACCTCGAAGGGATAGATCCCGCATTCCCCCACGCCGTGGTTATGAACGTGCAGCATGACGCGCATGGCGTCTTCACGCGATTTGTTGAAGACGTCTTGAAGCACCAGCACCACGAACTCCATTGGCGTGTAGTCGTCGTTGAGGATCAGCACGCGGTAGAGGCTTGGCCGCTTGCTCTTGGTCTTGGGCTTGGTGATGGTCGCCGCATCGTTCCGGCCGGTGCCCGATCCGCCGTTGTCCCCGCCATCTTCCTTGGCAAGGCGCAGCCGGTTGCTGAAGTGGAAGAAAATGCGATCGGCACGCATGGCCCGGGTCTCGGAAAGGTCGGTTCGAAGCAGCATGGTGACAGCCAGTATGTAGGCAAAACCGGCCCGGTGTTAAGTGCCCCGGCACCTAAACTTAGGAGCAGGTGAGGCGCCGCATAATTCGTTCACCGTGTCTCCTCAGAACCATCGCATTTTACGGAATGGTAAGGCGATCTGCCTAATGTCGGCGTCGCGATGGAAGCTGGCCGCTCGCTTGGGGGCAGCCGCCGGTTCCAGCCGCAAGTGTTCTGAGTACGAGGCAAGTATGCCTCGATAGAAGCTGGAGTTCCGGGTGGCTTCCCACAAGGCATTTTCCCAAGCGCGCGAGCTATTTTCTCGCCTGACACTTGCGGTCGTGATGATCCTGCCGCTCCTCGCCGCGATGGCGGCGCCGGCCGAAGCGGCATCCGTCCCCCGCAAGTTTGCCGGCATCGTCGTCGACGCCAAGACAGGCAAGGTGCTCTACGAGAGCTCCGCTGACGCGGCCCGCTACCCGGCCTCCGTCACCAAGGTGATGACGCTCTACGTCCTGTTCCAGGAATTGAAGGCGGGCAACGTCACCCTCAAGACCAAGTTCAAGGTGTCCAAGCACGCTGCCTCCGCCGTCCCCACCAAGCTCGGCCTCAAGGCTGGCTCCACCATCACGGTCGAAAACGCCATCAAGTCCCTTGTGACGCTGTCTGCCAACGACATGGCCCGCGTCATCGCAGAGAACATCTCCGGGTCCGAGAGCGCATTCGCCAAGCGCATGACCGCCACTGCCAAGGCGCTGGGCATGTCCAGCACCACCTATCGCAACGCTTCAGGCCTGCCCGACAGCGGTCAGGTCAGCACGGTGCGCGACCAGGCGATTCTTGGCATGGCCGTCTACCAGCACTTCCCCGAGTACTATGAGTATTTCCAGACCAAGAGCTTCTCGTACGGCAAGCGCACCTACGGCAACCACAACCGGCTGCTTGGCGCCAATGGCGTGGATGGCATCAAGACCGGCTACACCAACGCCTCGGGTTTCAACCTGCTGACCGCCGCCCGCTCCAACGGCCGCCACATAGTCGTCGTCGGCTTCGGCTTCGACTCGAGCGGCACGCGCGACGCCAAGGTGCGCGAGCTGGTGAAGACCTACCTGCCCAAGGGTCGCTCGGGCTCCTATCAGTCAGCCGCGCTCATCCCGCAGCCTGGCCGAAAGGGCTCGACAGTGATGGTTGCCGCCGCGTCCGACCAGCCGGTCATCCCGATGCCCTACCCCAAGTTCCGGCTCAACGGTGGCGTCGTCTCCGTCACCGCCAAGCTGCAGCCGGTCGATCCCACTCAGGTGCCCGACGACATCACCGTCGCCTCCATCGGCAAGAACGCGCCGCTGCCGGCCCCGCGTCCCGAAGACCTGCAGGCCGTCCAGGCGGTCAACACCTTCGCGGCGCCGGCTGGCGACCGTCCGCTCGACGTCATCGGAGCGTGGATCAGTGACACGTTCGAATTGGGCGCGGGCCCCGCTCCGCTTGGTTCCACCGCCCCCTCCGCTCCGCTGCTGCCGCCTGTCGGCATCGGCGAGGAAGGCGAGCCACTCGACCTCATGACGTCCGGTGCTGTCGGCGACGCCTCGCCCGCCCCGGTCACCGACCAGCCGCAGCCCGCGCCGATCGCCGTCGCGGTCGTCGAGGAAACCACCGCGCAGGCCGTCACTGGTGGCTGGATCGTCCAGATTGGCGCCGCCCCCACCGAAGGTGGCGCCAACCAGCTCATCACCGATGCTTCGGGCCAGATCAATACGCTCGCGAGCTTCCGCTCCTATGTCGAGCGGTTCGAGAAGAACGGGCAGGTGTTCTTCCGCGCCCGGTTCGGCGGCTTCGCGGCCCGTGAGGAAGCTGCGAGCATGTGTAGTGAACTGAAGAAAGCGAAGATGAGCTGCCTCGCCATGCAGTCCTAGTACAGGACTCATGACAAGGGGCAGCCGCCCCAGGGAAGCGAATTGTGGCCTGTGTTTGGAGTAGCCCCAATGAGCGAACTATCCAGCCTGAGTGAGTTGGCCCGCTTCGTCGGACAGTCGCGACTGGCAGACGAAGACGCCGAAATCCGTGCCCAGGCGGTCAACGCCATGGTTGCCGGGTTCAATCCCAGCCTGAAGCGCCGCAGCGTCACCGAGCTGCTCGGCGCGGTCATGACGCTGTCCGCCCGCACGCGCCGCATGCTGATGCCGTCGGTCGAGATCGAGATCGACGTCTTCACGCCGGAAGGCAGCCGAGCCGTGCGCGTCACCCTGCCGCGCCGTTCCGTTTGACGGAACTCACGGTCTGGGATCACGTTCGCCTCCGGGATTCTTCGGAGGCAGGACTTTGGAACTCGACGGAAAGATTGCACTCGTCACCGGTGGCGGCTCGGGACTAGGCGCCGCGGCAGCGCGGGCCATGGCGCAGGCCGGCGCCCATGTGGTGCTCATCGGACGCACCACGGCGCAGATGGACGATGTGGCCGCCTCCATCCGCGACGCGGGCGGTAAAGCCCTGACGCTGAAGGCCGACATCTCGGACGAAGCGCAGATGAAGGCGGCCTTCGCGCGCATCGGCTCCGAGTATGGCCGCCTCGACATCGTGTTCGCCAATGCCGGCATCAACGGCGTCTGGGCCCCGATCGACGAACTCACCTACGACGAGTGGAACGAGACCCAGCGTATCAACCTGGGCGGCACTTTCCTGACCGCGCATCTCAGCGTGCCGCTGATGAAGCAGAACGGCGGCTCGTTCATCATCACCTCGTCGATCAACGGTACGCGTACCTTCACCCTGCCGGGCGCCAGCGCCTACTCGACCAGCAAGGCGGGCCAGGTCGCTTTTGGGCAGATGCTTGCCATCGAGCTGGCGCAGTACCGCATTCGCGTGAACATCATCTGCCCCGGCGCCATCAAGACCGAGATCGGCGACAACACCACGCAGCGCAACAACGAACGCGCCCTGGTCCCTGCCATCTTCCCGCGTGGCAAGGTCCCGCTGACCAACGGCAAGCCCGGCACCGCCGAGCAGGTCGCCGACCTCGTCGTCTTCCTCGGCTCCGACCGCTCCAGCCACATCAGCGGCACCCCGATCTGGATCGACGGCGCTCAGTCTCTGCTGATCTGACGGCTACTCCGCCACGCCCTGCGCCATGTGCTCGAACTGCACCGGCGCCTGTGCGGTTTGCGCCAGCGCGCGGCTTGCCTCGATACGGGCCTTGGCCCGGTCGCTCACCGGCAGCTTCAGCGCCTCGACCAGTGCCCGGTACTCCTGCCGGGCGCTGAGATGCGACATCGACGGCAGCCCGCCCAGCATCTCCTTGTCGAGCGGATCGAACACCGTCATCCCGGTCGGGAACAGCGACCGGAAGATCACCCGCTCGGCAATGCCGTCGGCGACCCGGCAGCCGAGCCGCACCGCGATCTTCTCGATCGCCGACTGGACAACCTTGGCCGAACGCGACGGCAGCATCGAAATCCGGTTGCGCACGATCACCCAGTCGACCGTCCGCCCGTCGATCGACAGCCGCTCGGTCCGCGCCCGCTGCACCAGCCGGGCGTAGTGGCTCATCTCGCGCGGATCGCCGGTCACCGGATCGACATGCGCCATCACGTCGAGGTCGATGATCGAATCGTTGAGCGGCGTCACCAGCGTATCCGCCAGCGAGTGCGCCAGTCGCGTCAGGTGCGTGTCGAAGCCAGGCGTGTCGACGATGAGGAAATCGGCATCGCCCTCGACTTCGATGATCGCCTGCCGGAACAGGTCAAACTCGAGCCGCTGGTTCTCCTTGATCGAATCCGACTTCGACAGCGGCAGGTGGTAGTGCGTCGCATGCGGCAGCTTGAGATCGTGCGCCTGCGCCCAGTTGCGGCGGTTGCGCACATACTGGGTCAGCGTCTGCTGCCGGCTGTCGACGTCGATCGAAGCGACGCGAAACCCCTGGTACATCAGGTAGACGGCAAGGTGAAACGCCGTGGTCGACTTGCCAGAGCCACCCTTCTCATTGCCGACCACAATGACGTGCGTCCCGCTACGCGGCATACAACACTTCCCTTGGCCCACCCTGCCGCCGACGCTCCGGCTGGATTCGGCAAATCATCTGCGCCCGGCGCGAACCATGCCGGGATCGCCCATTCCGCTCAAGACCTGTTTCAACATGGCACAGTGACGCCAATGCGACTAAAGTGCTGGACGTGGCCCTAAAGCCGCGCTTCAAGCGCTGCCCGGTCCGGCAGGAACAGCGTCTGGCCGCGCTGGTTGCTCTCATAGACGAAATCGCGCAGCGACGGGCTCTCGGCGGTAAAGCGCGAAATATCGCCGAGCACGGCGAAGCGGAAGCCGTATTGCTGCATCTTCTGCAGCACCGCCCCGGCGAGTCCGGTGCTGAGCCAAAAAAAATCGTCGACGAACTTCTGCGCCGGCACCGCGATCACGTCCACCTCGAGCCCGTAGGTCGCGCCGATGATGTCGTTGGCGTCCATTTCCTTGGCGATCGGCTCGCCGTCATAGAAGGCGACGCGCTGGCCGTTGATCGTCTCGATGTCCATCAGATCAGTCCCAGCCGCGAAAGCTCCAGCGCCAGCTCGGCCGAGCCCTCCTCGGCGAAGCCGCCAGCGTCGAGATCGGCCGGAGCATCCTTGGGATCGAGGTAGCGCCACCCCTGGAACGCCGATTTCGGCCGCGGCACCACGCGCACCATGTCGGGCGCCATGATGATGTCGCAGCACTTCAGGCCCTGGCCGTCCGCTGCTTCGGCAAGGCGCAGGATCGGCTGGCGGCAGCGGATCACGCCGGCGATGACCCAGTAGATCGACCCCTGCCCCTCCATCTCGTCCTTGCGCTTGGGCATGGTGCGGGTGCGATGGACATGCACGTTCTCGCCGTAGTCCGCGCCCCACCAGTGGGCGCGCTCCTCCCGGTAGGATTCGAGCTCCTCCAGCGTCGATACGCCGACGCAGAGCTTGATCATGTGCATCATGCGCGGCCGGCCGTCTCGCTGTTTGCCAGCTTGCGGGCGGCGAGGATCGAATCGATCTCGTCCTGCTCCACCGTCCAAGGCTCCTTCACCGCCTCCACCAGCCACTCCTGGAAGGCCGGCAACGCATAGATCGCCTCGACATATTCCATCGCCAGGTCGGTCACCGGCAGCTCATAGGTGCGGATACGCGTCGCCACCGGCGCGAACATCGCGTCAGCCGCGGTAAAGCTCCCGAACAGGTACGGGCCGCCGGACCGCGAAATAAGTTCGCCCCACAGCCGCTCGATCCGCTTGAGGTCGCCGGCCACCAGGTCGGGATCGACCTTGCCGGGGTGCGAGGCCCTGAGGTTCATCGGCGCCTCGTTGCGCAGGGCGGTGAAGCCGCCATGCATTTCGGCCGCCGCGGCCCGCGCCAGTGCCCGCTCGACCCGGTTCGACGGCCAGATGCCCTTGGCCGGATACTTGTCGTTGAGGTACTCGATGATCGCGATGGTCTCGGGCACCACGACATCGCCGTCCACCAGCACCGGTACCTTGCCCGACGGCGACTTCTTGCGGATGGTTTCCCGCCAGCCTTCGCCGCTCAGCAGCACCATGTCCTCGTCGAACGGGATGTTGAAGTGCTTGAGTACCAGCCAGGCGCGCAGCGACCAGCTCGAGTAGTTCTTGTTAGCGAAGATCAGCTTCATCACGTGCCTCAATGGTCGAAGGGCGCCGAGTGGCCCGGCGCCCTTCTGAATTTCTTACTCTCGGAAGACCTTCAAGGTCCAGCTTGCGTCCGTTCTAGGCGCCGACAACGAGGATCGAGACGACGAGTGACATTGCCAGCAGGCAGACCAGTGTCCATGACACCGTTGGCAGTGCAGAACGCCACCACTCAGGCTTTGTTTGGCCGCGCATTCGGGCTCCCTGGTTTCCAGTCGTTCACCCGCCGTTCATCCACATGGCGGATTTACGACGGTAATGAAGCGTTAACCGGGAAGCCGGGGCTTGGGAAGTGGCGCGGATGCCACACCAATCGAGTCGACATTGCTGTGGACAACCGGCTCAGAACAGCCCGAACGCCAGCCCCGCCAATCCCAGGAATGCAAAGAAGCCAATGACATCGGTCACTGTGGTGACGAACACAGAGGACGCGATCGCCGGGTCCACCTTGAGCTTGTTCAGCGCCAGCGGGATCAGAATTCCGGCGGTCCCGGCGGCGATCATGTTGATGATCATCGCCAGCCCGATGACCCCGCCGAGCCACGGGTTGAGATAGCGCAACGTTGTGATCAGCCCCAGCAGCACCGCGAAGATGCAGCCGTTGAGGAAGCCGCCGCTCATCTCGCGGATGATCAGCCGCCGCATCCGGGTGCGGTCGAGATCACGGGTGGCGATGGCGCGAACCGTCACCGTCATGGTCTGGGTGCCGGCATTGCCGCCCATCGACGCGACGATCGGCATCAGCGCCGCTAGCGCCACCATCTGCTCGATCGAGGCGTTGAACAGCGAGATGACGAAGCTCGCCAGCATGGCAGTGATGAGATTCACCACGAGCCACGGCGCGCGGCTGCGGACGGTGCGAAATACGCTGTCGGAGAGTTCCTCGTCGCCCACGCCGCCCAGCAGCTTGATATCCTCGGTCGCCTCCTCGTGGATGACGTCCACCATGTCGTCGACGGTCAGCACCCCCACCAGGCGGTGGTTATCGTCCACCACCCCGACTTCAACCAGATCGTAGCGCTCGAACCTGCGCGCCGCTTCTTCCTGGTCCTCGGTGGCTTCCACCGTGATCACCTCGCCCATCAGGGCCTCGATGTGCACGTGGCGCTTGGAGCGCAGGAACCGGTCGAGCGGAATGGTGCCGAGCACCCGGTAGCCAGGATCGACGACGTAGAGCTGGAAGAACTCGTCCGGCAGGTCCTGCTCGGCGCGGAGGTAGTCGATCGTCTGTCCCACCGTCCAGAACGGCGGGATGGCGATGAACTCGGTCTGCATGCGCCGGCCGGCGGAATCCTCGGGAAAATCGAGGCTGCGCTTCAGGCTGAGCCGCTCGAACGCCGGCATCTGCGCGAGGATTTCCTCACGGTCCTCGCTGTCCATGTCCTCGAGAATGTAGACCGCGTCGTCGCTGTCGAGGGTCGACATGCCGCGCGCCACATCGCCCGTCGGCAGCTCCTCGATCAGCTCAGTCCGTATCGCGTCGTCGACTTCGGTCAGCGCGAGGTAGTCGAACTTGTCGCCGAGCATCTGCACGAGCTGCACGCGCTCGTCGGCATCCAGTGCCTCGATCACGTCACCGGCATCGGCGGCGTAGAGCGACTCCATCATCTCGGCGAGGTCGTGCTCCTCCCGCGCCAGGAGGTGCGAGCGCAGACGGTCGAGCCAGTCCTGGCTCAGGTGTCCATCCGCATCGCGGAAAGCGTTCGGATCGATGCGGGTTACCCCGCTTGTCGCGATGTCGGATTCTTCGGTCATGGGGACCCCGCTGGGCTTGGCGCTTCGGGTGTGGAAGTGGTGTAGCCAATCGATCTGTCATGCGCCAGACTCGGCGGCAGCCTCAGGACGGTTTTTGCTTCACGAACAGGGAGACGGCGATGTCCGTTCGCGATGGGTCCGAGTTGGCGCGCATGCTGCGGCTCTGCAACGGACTCCGCCTGCCGGAGGTGACGGAGTCGACGAGCTACGGCGCTCCTTCGCTCAAGGTCCGCACGAAGAACTTCGCCTCGGTGCGGGGCCCGCAGGAAATGGTGCTCCACTGCCCGCCCGAGCAGAAGGAATTGCTGATGGAGATGGCTCCCGAAATGTACTGGCAGACCGACCACTTCAAGAACTGGCCCGGCCTGCTGGTGCGGCTCGGGATCATCGGCGACGAGGAACTGCAGCTCAGGCTTGAGGACGCGTGGCGCTTCAGGGCACCAAAGCGCCTCGCCGATGCCTATGCCGCAAGCAAGGGCATGCCGCTGGGCGACTGATCCCCCCTACGGCGTCAGATCCTTCGGCGGCTCCAGCCCGTTGATCAGCGACGCTGTCGTGACCGTGTTGGCCAGCAGGCAGGCGATCGTCATCGGTCCGACGCCGCCCGGCACCGGGGTGATCGCCCCGGCCAGCTCGGCAGCAGCCTTGAACTCCACGTCGCCGACGATGCGGGTCTTGCCCTCGCCCCGCTCCGGCGCCGGCAGCCGGTTGATGCCGACGTCGATCACCGTGGCACCCGGCTTGATCCAGTCGCCCTTGATCATCTCCGGCCGGCCGACGGCCGCGACGACGATATCCGCCCCGCGCACCACGTCCGCGAGGTCCCTGGTGCGCGAATGCGCCACCGTCACCGTGCAGTTTTCCCGCAGCAGCAGCTGCGCCATCGGCTTGCCGACGAGGTTCGAGCGGCCGACGATCACCGCATTGAGCCCGGCGAGCGAGCCAAGCGTGTCGCGCAGCAGCATCAGGCAGCCGAGCGGCGTGCAGCTGACCGGGCCGGGCAGCCCGATCTGCAGCTTGCCGACGCTGGCCGGCGTGAAGCAGTCGACATCCTTGTCGGGCGAGATCGTCGCGATGATCTTGTTTGGATCGATGTGCCTGGGCACCGGCAACTGCACGAGGATGCCGTGGATCGCCGGATCACGGTTGAGCTTTTCGACCAGGGCCAGCACGTCAGCCTCGGGCGTATCCTCAGGCAGCTCGTATTTCTCAGAGTGCATGCCGACTTCGACAGTCTGCTTGGCCTTCTGCGACACGTAGATCTGGCTGCCCGCATCGTAGCCGACGATCACCACCGCCAGGCCGGGCGTGATGCCGTGCTCGGCCTTGAGTCGCTGCACGTGGCCGGCAATACGGCCGCGCAGCCCCTCAGCGTAGGATTTTCCGTCGATGATCTTGGCGGTCATGGGCAGCTCCTGGCGTGAGGCCGCCATATGACGCAGCCGGGGCATGGACGCAACCCGTGCCCGCGTCACCAGGGCGCCGCGATCTCGATCCCCTCGGCCTCGAGCGCATCCCGCACGCGCCGCGCGATGGCGACCGCCTCGGCATTGTCGCCGTGGATACAGAGCGAGCGCGCCTCGGACTGGATCACCGTCCCATCGATGGCAACGATCTCGCTCGCCCGCGCCAGCCGCACTGCCCGCTCGGCGATGAGGCCAGCATCGTGCAGAACCGCCCCCGGCTCGGAGCGCGGCACCAGCAAGCCGTTCGGCTGGTAGGCGCGGTCCGCATAGGCCTCGCGCACCATCGGAAAGCCCATGGTAGTCGCCACCTCAACCTGGGCGCTCTCATCGAGCGCCAGGATGGCCAGACGGTCGGCGAGGCCGACCACGGCAGCAAAGCACACCGCCGCCACCGAGGCTTCCTCGGCGGCCATGTTGGCGAGTGCCCCGTGCAACTTCACATAGCGGATCGGCACCCCCTCTTCCTCGCCGATCTCCACCAGTTGCCGCACCTGTCCCCGCACCTGCGCGTCCAGTTCCTCGGGCGGCAGCACCAGCCGCCGGCGACCGAAGTTCTCGGGGTCGGCAAAGCTCGGATGCGCCCCCACCGCCACGCCGCGCGCCTTCGCGGCGCGCAGCGCGACATGCATGGTGATCGCGTCGCCGGCATGCCCTCCACAGGCAATGCTGGCCGACGAAACGATCTCCAGCAGCGCCTCGTCGGAGCCCATGCCCTCGCCGAGATCGGCGTTGAGGTCGAACTTCATGGCTTCAGTCCCAGTGCATGTTTCAATGTAACCGGCTCGAACCGCACATCGCTGCCCGGCCGCAGCTGGGCGAAGCGGTCGATATCGGCGGAAACCAGCGTCGCAATACGCGGATAGCCACCAGTTGGCTGGTGATCCCGCATCAAGACGATCGGCGTCCCGTCGCCAAGGATCTGGATATCGCCGGGCACGATGGCGTCGGAGAGCAGCGACAGCACGCGCTGCCCGGTGAACACGCCGCCTGGATCGTCGAGCCGCGTTCCCATCCGATCCATGCGGGCCGAGGCGCGGAATGTCGCTTCGACGAACCGACTCCGCGTCGCGTGCTCGAACGTATCGGCATGCAGTCCCCAGATCACCCGGAACGGCCCTTGCCCCTGCGCCGTAGCTCGCGGATGCGGCGCCCGGCTCCGCCCCAGCTCCGGCCCGAACTCCAGCCGGGCCCCCGCCGCCAGCACCCGCCCCAGCCCGGCGATCGAATTGGCGGAGCGGCTCCCGAGCACCACCTCCCCTTCGATCTCCGCCCCGAAGCGCAGATAGCCCCAGTTTCCCCAGGTCCCCGGCCGGATATCGACCGCATCGCCCGGCTTGAGCACGACCCGAGCGGGCCAGGTGACTGACTTGCCGTTGAGGCTCAGCACGTAGTCGCCGCCGTCGGCTGCCATCGAGAGCGGACCGCGTTCCTGGACGAACGCCAGGCCTGACGTAAACTCGATCGCCGTAGACCCGGCCCCACCCAGCCACAGCCCGGCCCGCTCGAACGCGGCCCGATCCATCGGCCCGGAGGCGCTGATGCCGTGTGCGAGCCACCCGGGCCGCCCCGCATCCTGCAGCGTCGTCAGCGGCCCCGCCCGGGTCATCCGTATGGTGCTCACCCCGCAACCTCGAAGCGCACCATGTCTCCTGCCGCCAGCCGGGTCGGCGGCGCAACCGACGGATCGAAGTTCCGGAACGCCGTCCGCCCGATCACGTGCCAGCCAGTGGGAATGTCGGTGGAGGTAATGGCCGTCTGCCCGGCCGCGAACAGCACCGTCCCCGCCGGCACACGGCTTCGCACCGCGGCCCGCCGCGGCACGCGCAGCGCTTCGGCATGAAATCCCAGATAGACGAAGCCCGGCGCGAAACCCGTCGCCAGCACCCGCAGCGGCTGAGCACAGTGCATCGCCACAAACGCGCTACGGCTCACCCCGACGATCGCCGCCACTTCGTCGAGGTCCTCCCCGGCGAACTCGACAGTCACCGAGTGCACCCGCCCGTCGACCGCATCGGCCTCCGGCCCGGCGACCAGCAGCCGGACCTCTCCCGCCAGCCGCTCGAACTCCACTATCGAGGGCACGTACCGGATAAGTACCGAGGCCAGGTTAGGCACCACCTCGACCACCCCAGGGAGGCGCGCCGCCTCTACCTTTGCCACAAAACCGACCGCCCGCCGATTCGCCGCCTCGGACAATGTCGTGGCAAAGCGCATCAGCAGCCCATGGTCGCCAAGCGGCATGATGAGGGGAAGCGGGGCGGGGTCGTCGCTCATCGTCACTCCGGGGGAGATCTCGCTCCTAGCACGATGCCCCGCGGCAAAAAACGCCTTCCCCCAACCTGATCGCGGCGATAATCCATCCGGCATGACCATCCCCGGCACACCCATCCTCGTCGAAGGCCACGCTATCGTCTCGTCCGACGGCATGATTGCCGATGCCACCGGCGCCATGCCGCCCGAGCTGCGCAACGATGCCGACTGGCGGCTGTTCCAGGCCGCGCTCGATCGGTCGGCGCTCGTCGTGCTCGGTCGGATCGGCCACGCCCGTCATCCCAACCCAGGCCGCCGTCGACTGGTGCTGACCCGCGCGGTGGAGACCCTGCAATCAGATCCGACCGATCCGCTGGCGAGTTTATGGAACCCGTCCGGCATCGACATTACCGAAGTCGTCGCCCGTCTCGGCATCAACGAGGGCACCATTGCCGTAACCGGTGGTACAGGAGCGTTCGACCATTTCCTGCCCTTCTACGACCGCTTCGTACTGGCAGAAGTTCGTGGCCTATACATGCAAAATGGCACGCCCTGCTTCACCAAAGGGCACCCGAGGTTCGTGTTTCCGGGCGCCGGACTCGAGGCGCGGGACATGCAGGCGATCGACCGCGGCGTCATCCAGACCCACTGGGTTCGCGCGGTGAAATCTGGACAGGCGCCAACCTAGAAGCTAAACGCTGCGCAACGGGTAGGTGGCAGAGCGGTTGATTGCTCCGGTCTTGAAAACCGGCGAACGTGAAAGCGTTCCGGGGGTTCGAATCCCTCCCTACCCGCCACTTTCTCTTTGCAAACTCACCACCCTGCCTGATGAGCGTAGAAATTCCTTTTGGTTTCAAAGGGGTTTAACGACGCCATGCGACTTTCGGAGACTGGCGATTTGGCCGAAATCGGTCTCTGAACGCCCCGCGTCTCTTTCCATCCGCCCTTCATCGGAATCGAGACGGATTCAAAAAATGACGCACTTTCAGCATGTTGGCGGAATCGCGCTGCGCCGCAGTTGAAGCGGGGTTGTCTGCTCTCGGTACGAACAGAGCACCTGAAGGCGGCGTTTCACCGCGTACAGCCTCGCAGGGCTGCGCGAATCCCTAGGCGACTAATACAATGTGGCCGGTCCCCCGCAGGTGGTCCGGGATTGATGTTAGTATTGGCGGCGCGGCCGCTTGAGGCTCAAGGCGTGGCGGTGGCGCCTAGCCTGGGCGGCCATTGCGGGCGCGCCCTACATGATAGCGCCGACGTAGCCGGCCTCTGGGGAGGCGCTCGTGCGGCCTCGCGGCTGGACAGGGGCGGGCTAAAGCGGTCACAATAGGCGCCTTAGTACAAAGAGGGAGGCGCGGAATGCGCGGCTTGATCCAGGTTTTGGCGGTTCTCGCGTTGTCGGCGCTGTCGCCAGCCGCCTTTGCGGCTTCGACGGACGTAGCCGCGGGGCCACCTGACCTGTCAGGTGAGTTGCGGGCGGCGCTTGACATTTTTGCGTTCGGAGAATTCGACGGGGCTACGACCGAACAGCGGGACATGATGGTGGAGTGCATCCTGCCGGTGTTCGATGGCGTCGACCACGAGATGCTGGCGCTGGCGCTGGCCGAGGACGACTTCGAGCGTGGCCTCGTCGTCGTGCTCACAGCCTATCCGGAACGCGAAGAGATCATCGAGGGGTGCGAAGAACTGCTCTAGGTTCTTCTGCCGGGCGGCATCGGGCATTACGCCGCCCCCGCCGGCGTTGCCGCCGCGGGGTTTCCAAAGAGCCATGCCCCCATGGCGGGCGCAGTGAAGCGGGGCTAGCAAGGCGATTGCCTCGCACCGGGTAGTCCGCAGTCTCTATGAGGCTCTCGCCTCACCGGCAGGCTGGGGTCCTTGGCTTCGTCCCCGGCGGGTTGCCACACCGGACGTTTCTGCGCAGGCAGCACACCCGTCCCCAAGGACGGGCTGGATCGTAGCCGGTGATAGTCATCCGGCCGGCGTTGCCGACGGAGCGGCCTGCCCCCGATGGTCTGGGAGTTGTGCCAACCGGCTTCAGACTCCGGCCCATGGGGTATCTGACGTTTGGCCTGAAACCACCGCCACCTGGTCCCTCCAAGCATCGCCCGGCAGGAAACACAGATCATAGAGGCTGACCGCCGAGGCCTCGCGCCCGCACGTTAGCCGCTTCAGTACCTCGGGCGCGAGATAGGCCAGCCGCAGCTGGCGGCTGACATGGCGTTCCGCCAGTCCAACGGCTTCAGCCAGTTCCTGGATGGTGGCGAACTCTCCTGCATCCATACGCCGCCGCCACCCCCATGCCCTGCCGATGGCGCGCAGGATGTGCGGATCCTGCACTTGATCCTCGCTCGGGCGGTAGCCGGCGGGCGGCATGATCTTCGGCCGCCCGTTCCTCTTGCGCATCTTCAGCGGGATCAGCACGCGGATCGTGTCGTCTGGCTTGGTCATTCTGCAGCCTCCATCCGACGCGGTGCGACCATCTCGCGAACAACGCCCGCAATGCCTTCGCGGCGAATCTCGACCTCGAGCCCGGCGGTGGTGACCGTTACGCGCCGCACCAGCAGCTGGATGATGCGGGCCTGTTCGGCGGGGAAGAGTTGCGACCAGAGGACCTTGAACCTGTGTAGCGCTGCGATGGCATCCGCCTCTGAAGCTCCACCGCCGTCGCGTTTCAGGGCTGCCAGCACTTGCGTGACCACCTCCGGCGTTTGCAGGATGCGCCGAACTTCGGTCACGACTGCCTCCTCGACCATCCCGGCGGCGAGCCGCATCGGCGCAGTTTCCTCGCCGGTCTCGCGGTTCCGGATCACGTCCATGGAGACGTAGTAGCGGTAGAGCTTGGCCCCTTTCTTCGTGCTGGTCGGCGTCATGGCGGCGCCGTTTTCGCTGAAAATCAGGCCTTTCAGCAGCGCTGGCGTCTGCGCCCGGCTGTTGTTGGCCCGCTTGCGGGGGCTTTCCTGCAGGATGGCATGTACCCGATCCCAGAGGTCCGCGCCGATGATGGCGTCATGCTCTCCGGGATAGGCCTTGCCCTTGTGCAGCGCCTCGCCCCGATAGACCCGGTTGTTCAGCAGCCGGTACAGGTAGCCCTTGTCGATCAGCGTACCCTGCTTGTTGCGGAACCCCGCACGGCGCAGTTCGCTGGCCAGCACTGTGGCGGAGCCCAGATCAGTGAACTGCTACAAAATCCCGCTCCCGTGAGCCAACAGGGTATAGACTTGCCCACGATTGCTGGCGAGCAGCGTCTTCACTGCGGCCTGTGCATTATTTCCGGAGGCTTTATTCTTCACCTCTCCCTCAAATTCTGCCATGAATATATTGGCGCTGTCTCTAAAGGCCGGCTCACTCTGTAACCTGCTTTGAGTCAGCTTAAGTAGCGATATCCCCAGATCAGAATAAATCCCTTCCGAGAAGCTATTCACTTCCCCGACCTGGTACTTCTTCCAAGCTTGCTCGAAAGCGCTACGCGTGAACAACTGCTGCGCCTGCGCCTCAATCTCGGCGAGGTAAGGATGCTTGGGCGATTTGACCGACACGGCCTGAGCAGCCCCGGGACGAGTCTTGGGGGGCGGTGTTGCAGCGGCTGGCTTCTGGCCACTTTCGGGCTGTCCCGCATCACGGCTGCCGTTGGCCGGAGTGCTGACCTCAGCCTGCGCGCGAACGAGGTTATTTAGCTCTGACAGCGCCCCAATTTGCTCGGTGACCACCTGGCGCATCCGCGCCGCCGCTGTTTTGGTCTCTTCCGGCAGCTCAAGCACGGCCCGCGTGAGCGCCGACTTCGTTTGCTCGAGTTGCATCTGGATCTCCTCTGCCACGTCCCTGAGAGAGGCAGCAGTGGACTTGATACTCTTCTGGGTCTCCGTGAACGCCGCCTGCATCTCACCAATCACCGACACATGCGACGACTTCACCACCTCTCCAGCTCGCCTGCCCTCCACCACCGCGTTCTCAACGAGATTACCAATCTGGTTGCTCACCCGCCGTGAGGTCTGCTCAAGCGCATCCTCGAGGCTTTGTGAGTTTCGGTCAAAGGTCGCCTCGAAGGCCTCCTGATTGGTACTAAGGGTTTCAGCCAGTTTCCGTGCTACACCTGAAACCAGCGCCTCAGTCTTGTCCGCGCTTGAGACCAGCGCGAATTGGACTTTTTCATCGCTGGTTGTCAGCGCTTCGCTGATCCTCTGAGTCACCAAGCCAAGCGCTGACTGAACGTCGTCAGTCACGCTTCGGACTGCATCCTGCACTTCGTTGGCACTTACAGCTAGGGTGGTATTCATGGCTTCATGAGCGTTGGCAACCGTATCAACGATCTCGCCTTGGTTCTTCAGCAGCAGCTCTGCAATCGACCTTGCCGCGTCAGCAACACGTTGCTCTGTTGCTGTCATACTGCCGTCGACGAGCTCGAGCAGACTCCGTATCGGCAGCGCGACTTGCTCGACACGTACACCCAGGTCCTCGACCAGTTGCCGCAGCGCCGACTTGTTGGCTTCTACCCCGGCCACAGCCGCATCGCCGCTATTCACCAAGTGAGAATTGGCCCGCTCCAGTGCCTCCGTACGCTCGACGAGCTGACCGGTGATTGCTGACAGATCTGCGCTGGCACCACCCATGGCACGCCGCAGTTCGGCGATATGTGTATCCATCTGCAAACCAGTGACATGCATGTTTTCCATGGCTTCACGCATGCTTGCGGCATACGCCTCGGTCTGCCTACCGACGTCGCCCTTGAGCGCCTTGAGTCCCACTTGCGCGAACTCCACCACTTCCTGGAGGTGCTGACCTGACTCGCCCCACCGCGTAGAAAGTAGGGAAAGCTCTGCGGAAACCTTCTCCGTCGACGTCGAAAGCAATTCCTCAGCCCGAAGCGAACCGTCCGTCAGCGCCCGCTCCAGTTTCTCACAATTATCTGCGACACTTGCATCCAGTTCCGCGCTCTTAGCGGTAACAAGGGCTGAAAACTCCGACGTCGATCTGTCGACTGACACATTCAGCTCGCTCAACTGCCGCACGATTGTATCAGTTGCCGTCAGCGCCGTGTCAGCAACGAGTTCTTCGATGGTCGCTGCAACCGTCTGCACTTTCTGGAGGGCGATACCCATCGCGTCGCCCATGTGACCGGCCACCGCCTCAACGTCGGTCAGCACTGACTTGGCAACTGAGCCGAACCGCTGCGTTACCGTGTTGTCGAGGCGGCTAGCGAGGCCATCAAGCTCACCCATCGAGCCAATGATTGCCTCATTCACCTCCTTGTTAATCTGGAAGAGCTTGTCTGCAGCGATCTCGACGCGAGCCGAAATGGCCTCAGGAAGCGCCCCCAACCGTTGGTCAAAAATGTCGATAAGGTTCTCACGAGCAGTGTCGGACGCCTCAGCCATGACAAACGACAGCTTATCGGAAGCGTCCCGGACTGCGGTGGTTACTTGCTCGACACGCTCGCCAACAAGAGCTTCGGCGTTACCGACATCGATTAGAGCGTGTTCTACCGCGCGACTGATATCCTCCGAAACCTTCCCGGCAGTGTTCGAAACCATGTTGGACAGACTTTCAACCCGTCCAGTCACTACCTCAACCACGCTCGCAATGCTCTGTATGAGGCTATCGCGTACGCCTTCGGCGCTCTCCTGAACCAGACTCACCATGGCCTCGGCGTTTTCGGCGACTTGCGAGTTAAGCTGCCTGCCATGGGCGGACAGGGCGTCAATACCCCCCTCCATCGCACCACCAATCCGGGTAACGGTAGTTGCGACGCTGCTTTCGAGCCGATCAGTTTCCGCAGTCAGAGTCGCCTCGATTTCCTGCCGCTGCTGTGACAAAGCTACCGTGAGAGCTTTAGAATGCGTCTCTAGCGCACCCAGCACTCCGGCGGTTTCAGTGGCAACAGTTCGTGACGTCTCCCCATAGGTCGCGGAGAATTCTTCTGTTCGCCGGCTAAGGCCGTCCACGAGATCGCGTGTCTGGCTCTCGAGGGTAGCATCTAGCATCTCAATCCCCGCCTGGATGGTAGCCCGCATCTGCTCGTGCTTGCCGACCAGCAGTTCACCCAAGGCGCCCGTTCGAGACGATACCAGGGCGTCGATTGAGACCTCGTGCTCGGTAAGCAAGGCTGCCAGTTTATCTCTTAGCGCTTTGAACTTAGACTCGGCTTGTTCGGCCCCCAGCTGCGACAACGCCTCCGCATCAGCCATAATGCTGTCGAGCCGCTCCAAGCTTCCCGTCAGCTGCCCCTCGATCCTGTGCTGACTCTCCGCCAGGCCGTTCTCAAGCGCTTTGGTTTGTTGGGTAAGTGCGGTTAGGAACAGCTCGCTGTGTCCGGCCATCATGCGATCAATGTCGGAAGCACCAGCGCCGAGAGCCTTCCCAACGTCCTTGCTACCCTCCACGAGCACGGCAACCAGTTCCTCCCGGCGAGTGGTCATCGTCGCGCCAAGCTCGGATATGGACGTGCCGACCAACTCACCGAATGTCGCTGTGGAACCTGTAAGTTCGCCTTCTAGAGTGGACATCAGTGCTGCGATATCACCCTTGAGCACATCGACGCTGGCAACTATTCGGCCGTTCGTGTCCTCGAGGCCGGCGCCCAGTTGCGCCGAACGCTGTTCGATCGCGGCAATCAATGCGCCAACCCTGTCGGAAAGAATGTCCTCAGCCGCTTGGACGCTACCCGTTATCCGAGTCGCCACATCGTCTGCCGCAACAGAAAGTCTCCCTTGGGCTTCCGCGTTCGTTTGCTCCAGACCGGAGGTAAGCTTGTCGAGACCGGCGACCAAGGCATTTTGTATAGCTTCGCTCTGCTCTGCGAGAGCGTCGGCCAGCGACGCCGATCCAGTTTTCACCGTGTCCTTGAGCTCGTCTGACTGAGACGCAATGGCCGATGTCAGGATATCGGCCTGAGCTGTTAGCGCTTGTGAGCTCTCAGAGAGCGCATCCGTCAGGTACCGTGTGCGGTGGGATAGGGTTTCTGTGAACTCCCGAGTGCGCTGACCGACGACTTCGTCGAACGTCCCGAGCTTCTCCTCAAGGACGACCTCCAGGAGCGCTGCCCGCGCGGTAAAACCGGATTCGAACTTGTCCAATGCACCAGATAGTTTGTTCGCCCGGTCCGAAATGCCGTCCGAGATTCCACCTGCACGCAAAGACAGCACTTGATCAAGACGCTCGGTACCAGTGTCAAGAGCGGCGATAAGCTCGCTCGTTCTTGTACCGACACCTTCGACCAGGATACTCGAGCGTCGATTGAGCATTTCGTCGAGCGTATCGGCGTGCTGCGTGACGAGCGTCTCGAATTTATCTGAGCGCCTCACCAGCGCCAGTTCCAGTTCCTCGCCACGACTGCCGAGTGCTTCGTCCAAGCTGGCAACTCTACCAACCAACGCTTCGAATTGGCTGGCACGGTTGTCCAATACGGCCGTAAGTTCTGTCGAACTGCCACTGACGGCCGTCACGATGCGCTCGGCGTTTTGTTCCAGCACCTCGTTGAATTCCGTTACTCGCGTTAGCAACGACTCAGAAATATCCTCGTTGCGCGTCTGCAGCGTCTGGTCCAGCACCTTCATCCGCGCTTCGATCGACAAATTCAGTCGGTCATGCTCGTTGCGCATCGCCTCACGGACGCTGGCCGCCGTTGACTGTATATCGGTCGATATCGCACCTAGGTTCGTGGCGACCGTGTCCGTGATCGATGCCCGCACCCCCTTGACCTGCTTTTCGATGCCTTCTGTGCTTTCAGCGATTGCCCCGATAAGCGTCTCGGTCCGCTGCAAATAGACGTCGCGCAACTCGGATAGCTCTTGTGAAAATCTGCCGCTCGCAGCGGACAACTCGGAGACGACCGCACCGCCGCGATCACCCAGTGAACGATCCAGTGACCCTATCCTGTCGTCAATCTGCGTCACGATCTGATCGACCCGGCCGGAAAAGGCCTGGAGCGCGCTGTTACCTGCGATATCGAAGCGCTCTCTGGAACGCTCGGAGATCTCCTCCACGCTGGAGTTGAAATCAAGGGCAGCTGATTGTAGCCGCAATTCGATCGCGCCAACCTGAGTATGAAGCTGCTCGTCCAGTTGCCGAACCAGCCCCGATAGAAGCGTCTCGGCTTCCTTCGAACGCGCCGCTATATCGCTTGAGACGCGGTTACCGATCGTCTCGAAATTGGACGCCACCTGATTGCCGCGTTCGCGTATCTGGTCCAGCAAGGTAATACCGCCCTGCCCCAACAGTTTCGCAAGCGACTGTGTACGATAGTCTACGGCCGCGGTGAGGGCACTCGTCCGTGTCTCCAACTCCGCTAACAGGTCTTGTGACGAACTCCGAAGGCTTTCGGTCATTGTATTGGCAGACTTTTCGAGGTCGGTCAGAGCGACGCTGACTCCCTCCGCGATGGCAGCCCGCACCGCGTCTGTGCCATCCAAGAAAGCCTCGCGCTGCGTCATCAGCGAGGCCGCAGCCTGTTCAGCACGCGCCGCACCCACCTGATAAGCAGCCTCCACGCTTGCCACCTGCTCTGACACAGACCCCCTAAGCGTCCCCAGCTGGAAGACCACTCGATCGAGTTCGTCGCTTAAGGTGGCAAGTTCTCGACGCGTCTCCCCAACCTTGGACTGAATCTGCTCAGCGTGAACTTTGTTCGGGTCGGCAACTCGCTCGGCCGACGGGGCCGACCTTGTTCGCATGCTTAGCCCCACGGCTATGCCGCCAAAAGTCGCCGCCGCCGTAAACAATAAAGCCTGCCACATCCCCACCGCGCTGCCCGCGTCCTCGGACACAGAACCAACAATCAGGGCCACAACCATCAGCGCGATAGCCGCTACAGCCGCAAGAATCACTCCTGGCCGCGGACCTAGCAAGGTAGGGCGCAATTGCCGCCTCGCTAGCGGCGCGGGGTTGTCGTCGTTGGCAACAATGAAGGGGTGGCCGCTTTTGGCGGAGGGATCGATGCGGGTCGACGCGATACGTTCAAGTGCTACCGTCAGGTCGTCCTCGGACCTTGCGTCTCCATTCAGCTCTGGCTCCAGCAGCGCTGCCTCCACAGCCTCGTAGAACTTAGTGTCTACTACTGCCGACCCTTCCGCCGCATCCAACGTCGCCAACTCAGCCCCCTACGCACTGGGGGTGCTGCCTTGCTCCCCCATAAACACAGCTGGTGAGGTAGTAGGTTGCGCGGGTCGGATGACACCTGCAATCCACACCATTTCTCATCCAGATAGTTCATATTGGATCGGTTTATCGGTTCGCAACTTCAGACAGGCGACTCTCAAAGCGTCTAGCTGCAGCGGGTCAAGTGGGGGTGCCGACTGTTGCGGCGGTTCACCCCCCAGCCGAACCAAACGCAGGGTCGCCATGGCGTCGATGGTGCCGGACGGAGCTGCAGATGCCGTTACAAGCACTTTTATCATGGTTCTTCTTGGTCGGCGGCCCACATAGATAGCTTATATCTCATTCTATCTAGAAATTTTCCTATTGCTGTTAACATGAGCCTAGTTACTCGACAGGCTGTCCAGTACCATGTGACGCAGCTGCTGGGCGACAAAGCTCGACTTCTTGCTTGCAGCTCTTGGTACTCTCGGCTGCAAAAATTGGACCAGGATCACCAAGCTGGGGTGCTAGATACAGCTAATCTCAACTGCAGATCGGCTAGCTAGCGTGGTTAGGCGGCGGCAATGGAGACGTTGAGAACGCCGAATACACCACAGACAAATTGTGATTGGGTCCGGCAGCGACTGCCACGCGTGTCAAACGGGCTCTGAAGCCCGCTGTTGCGCCCCGCACCCGTCCACGGCTGAGGCTTACGGCCCAGTAGGACACCGAATAACGTTCTCAATTTATCAGTCGCCCCGTCGGCTATCGACCTAGCGCCACAACGTATGGCGCCACCCGCAAAACGAGGTCACGCAAATTCACCCTAGGCTTCTCGCATTCCGACCATCCGCAAGACCCTCTGCAGGTCGCATAGCCCCTTGGCAACCGACCCACTTGAGGCCCGACTGCAGGTAGTTGTGAACCAGATGACCGGCTGCCGTGATTGCTTCAGCCAACGATGTGACGAATTGGCGACGCGCCACTACTGTGCGACCGACCAACGCCTGACGACGAGCTTCGATACGATAACCAAACAAGTCCGGCTCCACCGCAACGACTACCATTAGGCCCCTTTCTGTTGAAAACATGCATATCTCTTCGAAAACCCACGCCTCACATGGTCCTCGCACAACAGCGCTGGCTTTCACTATGAGGCGGAGTCTAGCGCGTGAGGGCCCGGATGACGGAACCACGCGCGCGTAAACGAACCAGCCCCTTGTTCGCCGCATAGACTGCAGTGCATCCGGCGATGGACGGTGGGTAATTACCC